>Ga0163216_100466_pt1 | contig 64186 bp, 51 predicted proteins | sample SynspAceP_FD_167610 | JGI IMG/M metagenome (GOLD analysis project Ga0163216, IMG submission 167610) | Saline lake microbial communities from Ace Lake in Antarctica - Synechococcus sp. Ace-P (Illumina Assembly) | ecosystem: Environmental > Aquatic > Non-marine Saline and Alkaline > Saline ...
AGCTAAGTTGGCAATGAAAAAGGCATTCGGTTTCAAATCGTACAAAGCAATCGAAATCGCCCTGTATCACCAGCTCGGAAAGCTTCCTGAGCCAAAATCATCCCACAGATTCTGCGGATGAGGCCGATTTTCAAGGTCACCTCCGGCGTGACCACGTTGGTCGCTTCGCCACCCTGGATGACACCGACGTTGGAAGTGCCGCGTTTGCCGTCTCGCTCGATCAATCCGTGCAGTCCTGCCTCGTGCAAGGCCGCGATCGCTTTGCTCGCGATCGCGATCGCACTGACTCCTTTCTCGGGTGCAACTCCAGCGTGCGATGCGAAACCGAAAACCCGGACTTGCATCCGCTCGCCTCCGATGGCGCCGTGACGAATCATGTCGATCGATCCGCCATCGAAATTGAATGCTTGGTCGACGTGCCCGATGCGTTTTGGATCGAGATGCCGAGCCCCTTCGAGCCCGACCTCCTCTTGAATCAAAAACGAGACCACCGCCGGCGATAGTTTTACCTCGGGGTTTTCTTGGGCGAACTGCAATCGTTGTAAGATCGCGGTCAGGATGATCGCGCAGCCCGCCCGGTCATCGCCTCCCAAACCGGTGTCTCCCTCGGCGACGACGGCTTGGCCCGATTCCGGGTCCTCTTTCAAAACCGGCACGGCGCCGAGACAAATCGGCACGGTGTCCATGTGGGCCGACAACAGGATGCGTGGCAGCTCCGGATCGCCGGGTAGGGTGACGATCAGGTTGCCACAATTCCCCTGGATTCGGGTTCGCGTGTGGGCGTCATCTTGTCCGATTTGGCTGGCGTCGACACCGGCGTCCAGCAGGGTTTGCGTGATCAGGGCGGCGACGGCAGCTTCGTCGCCACTGCGTCCGCGGATCGCAGTCAACTGCATGAAACGCTGAATCGCCGCATCGCGATCGATCGTTAAGAGAGAGCTGTCGGTCGCATCGGTCATGGCAGGATTGCTTGAGAAAGGGTGCGAATGAGAAAGTTGCGAATCTACGAAAAAGCGTGAACAACGCTCACCCGTCATCGTATCGGTTATCCTGTGCGTTCGGCAATCCATCGCTGCGCCGCCCCGCTCACCTGCTCCCCGCTTCCGAATGCCCTCTCGCCCTCCTTTGCAACGTAAAATACACGGTCTGGACTGTGCCGAAGAAGTCGCGTTGCTCAAGCGAGAATTGCTGCCTGTGGTCGGTGACGATGCGAGGTTGTCGTTTGATTTATTGAGGGCGAAACTGACCGTCGAAATTGCCGATACGCCGTTGTCCGAAGAGGAAATTGACACGGCGATCGCTCGCACCGGATTGCGATCCGAACGGTGGCACGACGCGGCGACTCAACCGCCCCATCATGCGAGTCGATGGAAATCGCCTCGCAGTCTGTTGACGGTGATCAGCGGCGTCGGTGGCATCACCGGTTGGTGGCTGCAAACTTCGTCATCGGAAACCATCCCGGTGCTCGCCGTGATCGCGTATTCGATCGGTATCGTCGCCGGGTTGGTTCTGGTGTTGCCGAAGGCGTGGCGATCACTCGTTGCCCGTCGCCCGGACATGAACCTGTTGATGAGCATCGCCGTCGTCGGCGCGATCGCGATCGGTGAATGGACAGAGGCCGCGACGGTGGCGTTCCTGTTCTCGCTGTCGTTGTTACTGGAATCGTGGAGCATCGGGCGTGCTCGACGTGCGATCGAGTCGTTGATGCAATTAACACCACCGGTTGCACGGGAGTTGGTCGGGTCAAGTGATGATGAGTTAGGTATTGTCGAGTCCCACGAGATCGTTGAAAAATCACCGAGCGAAGTCGCCGTCGGCGCGGTCTTGCAAGTGCGTGCCGGCGACAAAATCCCGCTCGATGGTCTCGTCCTCCGCGGTGTCAGTGACGTCAACGAATCACCGATCACCGGCGAGAGTGTCCCGGTTGAAAAGAATCCGGGCGACTCACTTTACGCGGGCACGATCAATGGCGATGGCGTGTTGACGATGCGGACGACCAAGACGGCGGACGACACAACGTTGGCGCGGATCATTCGGTTGGTCAGTGAAGCGGGCTCGAAACGCGCCGCCTCCGAGCAGTGGGTGGAGAAGTTCGCGGCGATTTACACACCGATCGTTTTCTCGCTCGCGATTCTGGTCATGCTCGTTCCACCGTTGCTACTGGGTGGTCAGTGGAGTGATTGGATCTATCGCGCGTTGGTGTTGTTGGTGATTGCCTGTCCGTGTGCGTTGGTGATTTCGACACCCGTCAGTGTGATCTCCGCGTTGACCTCGGCGGCGCGGAAAGGCGTGTTGATCAAAGGCGGCGTTTTTATCGAACTGCCCGCTCACCTTAACGCGATCGCGTTCGATAAAACCGGCACACTCACGGTGGGTGAGCCCGCTGTTTCCGAATGGGTCGTGTCACAAGACGAAGAACGCGGGACGTGTCTGGATCAAGATGCCCTACTCGCGATCGCCGCAGCCATCGGTTCGCAGAGCAATCACCCGCTCTCACTAGCGATTGCCGCGTACGCGAGTGCTCGCGGCATCACACCGGCACCAGTTCATGACGTCGTCTCGGTTCCCGGCAAAGGCACGACAGCGACCGTCGACGGGCGAACGATCTCAATGGGTTCGCCGCGTTTCATGAAAGAGCGCTCGATCGATTCCGGCAATCTCAGCGAACAACTCGCCGCCCCCGACATCCGTCGTCACTCGCTCGTGTTGATCGGTGACGAGGATCGCGTTCTCGGTTACTTCACATTGACCGATCCGGTTCGCGGGGATGCACACGACGCGATCGCGCAGCTCCGTGCGTCCGGCATCGCGACGATCTCCATGCTCACCGGCGATCACAACGATGCCGCGATGGCGGTTGCCGAAGAGACGGGCATTGAGGATGTGCATTCTCAACTGTTGCCCGAAGACAAAGTCGAAGTGATCGGGTTGATGGTCGAGGAGTACGGCAACGTGGCGATGGTCGGCGACGGGGTCAACGACGCCCCAGCGCTCGCGATCGCGACACTCGGGATCGCGATGGGCGGCACGGCCAGCGACGCGGCGATCGAAACCGCCGACGTGACGTTGATGTCGGGCGACCTCCGGTTACTGCCCTGGTTGCGAAACCACTCGATTCGGACGCTGCGAATCATCCGGCAGAACATCGTGTTCGCGCTGAGTATCAAAGCCCTGTTCGTACTGTTGACGTTCTTCGGTTACGCTTCGTTATGGGCGGCGATCGCGGCGGACACAGGCGCCTCGCTGTTGGTGATTTTCAATGCGTTGCGTTTGCTCCGCACGGATGATCCCGATGGGGATCAAAGACGGTAATCGGTGGTTGAGTTCAGAGACACCATCGGTAACGGGTTCTCGAATTCCCATCGCCCTCGCCCCGATTCATGCGAACAGTCTGTTCGGTGGCCCCACGTAGCAGCGTCTCTCTGAGGCGCTGGGAATTGCGAGTCTCAGAGAGACTCGCCTACATGAGGTTCTGCCGAACCTTTTCCGCCGACGTGCTTAAACAACAGCGGGGCGGAACAGGGGGAGGCGGAACAGAGGACAGGGCATTTTTTCGGGTGGTGTAGTCTTATCGATTCCGAGTCAGGATGCAATTCACGGGCTTTGTGTCGCTTCCAGAGAACGTTCAGTCGCCCCGAGGCCATCAAACGCGTAAACTTCGTGTTCAGGCCAAGATCGACACGTAGCGATTCTTATCGGCTTGTTTCATCCGGTTCTCGAGACGAAGGGAGCCAACGGGTTAGTCGCCCGCCGTCAGAAACTCTCGGGCGCGGTGGCGAAGGTGGTATCTCCGCTGCGTTGGATGACCTCTGCTCCTCGCGGTTGGCCCGCATGACCACGCGCTGGCACCGAAGCCGCATCCACCCATTGAAACTGCTCAATCGCTTGCGGATCTCCGCCCGACGAATCGGGCATCCGGCGATGGAGTTGATCTCGGGCCGGGTCAGCGTCACCAGCGATCCATCGGGGCCACGCCGTTGCGGGCACAGCATCCACCAGTTGCGAGCCACCTTCACATACCATCCCACGTTGCCACGACATCCGGTCGCAATCTCAAAATCAACTGGAAATGACCGGAGAGAATAGCGAACCCGAGCAAATCCACGCCCATCTCCCCGGCGAATTCACGCAGATGCCCCTCGATCCAAATCCTTCCGGTGGTCAAAGTTTTTCCCTGAGATCGGGTCCTCTTCCATCAAGAAGCACCGCCGGGTGGTGCGATTATAAAAGTGATCGATCGCCACCTCATCAGGAGCAAACACTTCGCCGCGAGCCAAGTGAGCCAACACACACCTCTCAGGCGGAAAAAACAGATCAACTGATAGGATTAGAAAACTCAGTCCCCGCTCCATTTGGAGTCAATGCAACACCCAGAAAGATGCTCTGTTCCCAGATTTACCTGTTCCCGGATTATCGCTAGAACCGAGGCCGGTTGAGGATTTCTCGAATCAAGAATGCTTGCCTCACCCCGTTGGGTTTCGACAGCATCGTTCGTAATTCCTCGGCGGTGTTCGCCTTGGGCGTTTGACCGTGATTTTCGTGAACGGACGGTTCACGGGTCGTACCGCGTTTCGAGTCACGAGAGGGACCTTCGTTGATGATTTCCACGCCCACGACGGTTTCATCCTCATCGTCGTCGTCCACGAACGTCGAATCGACCTGGCGTTCGAGTCGTGAGTTTGTATACGGGCGCGGTCGAGAACGGGATTCCAGTTCGCGTTGCCGTTCGTTTTCGGACCGTTGCTCGATTGCCTTCCGCTGCCGGATCGCGGCGGATTGGCGGAGAAACTCTTCGAGTTCGTTATTCATCACGTTCGTTTCGATCACGGAGGCGAATGACGGGTGCCTGAATCAATGAAGTCTGGATTACGGGTGGCTGAAACACGGGGGTTTGAATCACTGGTGAGCGTTGATGCTAGCCGATTCGGCACGTTCGCCTGAGAGTGAGCGTCGCATTTCAGTATCGGCGATCACGTTTTGAATCCGGTAGTAATCCATAATCATGAGTTGTCCGCTGCGGAACGCTTCGGCCATTGCACGCGGCACACAGGCTTCGGCCTCGACGACTTCGGCGCGACTCTTTTCGATCTTGGCTTGCATTTCTTGTTCCTCCGCAACGGCGGCGGCCCGTTTGCTTTCGGCGTTGGCCCGGGCCACGGCGGTGTCGGCTTCGGCTTGGTCGGCTTGCAACCGGGCACCGATGTTCGCACCAACGTCAATGTCCGCGATGTCGATCGACACGATTTCGAATGCGGTCTGGGAATCGAGTTTCTTCGCGAGCACGGCTTTACTGATCACATCGGGATTTTCCAGCACGGCTTTGTGGTTCGCGGCGCTGCCGATCGCGCTGACGATGCCTTCACCGACCCGGGCGATGATCGTTTCCTCGGTCGCCCCGCCGATCAATTGTTGCAGGTTGGCGCGGACGGTCACTCGGGCTTTGACTTTCAATTGGATGCCGTCTTTGGCGACCGCGTCGAGGGAGGGTTTGGCCGATCCCCGGGGCGGGCAATCGATGACCTTGGGGTAGACGCTCGTCTGCACCGATTCGAGCACATCGCGTCCGGCCAGGTCGATCGCAGTGGCCTCGCGGAACGTCAATGAAATCGTCTTGGCTTTCTTGGCCGCGATCAACGCCCGGATGACCTGTTGCACGTTACCGCCGGCGAGGTAGTGGGCTTCCAGTGCGCCGCCGGTCAAATCCGGGTCGTCTAATCCGGCTTGGGTCGCCATGATTTTGCCCCGTACGATCGCCCGCGCGTTGACCTTGCGGAACGTCATCGCGATCAGGCTGGAAAACCCGATGTCCGACTTGGTCAAAACGGATTGAATCCACAATCCGAAATAGTTCGCGAAAACGAAAAACATGACGAGGATCGCGACGAACAAAAACAACGCGATGACCAGCGCGACGACGGGCAAATTGTCCGTCAGGGCGGCCAGAGGGAATGTCGAGAGCATGGTGAGAGAGACCGTTGTCAACTTTTCGTGGAGGGGGCTGAGCATGGTTAGTCGAATCATTTCGGTTGGCAGAAATAGGTTGCCCCTGATTGTAACACCGAGTCCGCCGATCGTGTGCGAGGTGCGCCCGAATAGATCGAATCACGCCCTTGTCGACTATGTGAGAGTGGCAAGGGAGGGTAGACTGGTTCACACCGCCCCACCGGTGAGCCGCGATTCGTTTTTTGCACTCCATTGACCTGAAATTTGCACCCATGGCGACTCAACGACTGACGAAACACAACGCTGCGATGATCCGCGCGGGCGTTTCGTTAATGAGCGACCGGGGTGCCGACGCGCTGCTCTTGCTGCTCGACGGGGGCACGGATTGGAAACGAGTCTCCGAGTTGACCGAATCCTCCAAGAACACTGTGATTATCGCGGTCGATACGTTGGGGGATCTCGATGGTGCGGCCGAGGCGGGGTTGCGTCCGTTGGCGCTCAACAAAGAAAAAGCCCCCTTGCTCGAACGTCTCCAAGAGGCCCTACTCGAAGCGGCGGCGGACGAAATTATCCGAACCAACGGGGAAGTCGTCGCGGTGTACAGCGGTTTCCAACAGGGCCGGCTCGATTCGATCAGCCATCTGCAACTCGACGAACGGATGCGGCGTTTCACCGTCCGCGATCTGCAAACGCTCGAAAGTAGTGTGCCGTTGAAAACGATCAAAGCGGTCGTCGATTTGGCGTCACAAATCGGTCGCGAGGGGCGAGAGGGCAAAGCCGTGGGGACGATGTTCGTCGTCGGCGATACGCGGAGAGTGCTCGAACATTCCAGCGACAGCGGAGTGGACCCGTTCCGCGGTTACAACAAAAAACACCGCAATCTGCTCGACCCGAAAGTCCAAGAGGACGCCAAAGAGGTCGCCCAACTCGACGGTGCGTTCGTCGTCACCAGTGACGGAATTATCGAACGCAGTCGTCAAATGCTGGAGGTTTCTCACGAAGATTTGAAGATGACCAAGGGGCTCGGTTCCCGACACTGGGCTGCCGCCGCGATCACCCGAAAAACCAAAGCCGTCTCGGTCGTGATCAGCCAATCGACCGGCACGGTGCGGTTGTACCAAAACGGGTTCCTGATCTTGCAAATTGTGCCAATGGACAAAGCGATCAAGTGGCAAGAGTTCGCGTTCGAACCGCCACCGCAAGTTAAGAAAGAGGACTGAGAAGGAGACTTCAGGATTGCACGTAGGCGAGTCTCTCTGAGACTCGCAAATTTCAGCGTCTCAGAGAGACGCTGCTACGTGGTGAATCCCCATTCAAAACGCATCCGGACTGATCGGCTCACGTCCGGCGGGTGTCAACAACGCGTGCCACACCTTCATGTCGATACTGTCCATGAAATACCGCGTTCCGCCGTCGGCCATCGCAGCGTTCACACCATCGGCATGTGCCGAGGAAGGGCGGGCCAGATCGGCGGCGTTCTGCGGCGTGATCACCACCGCGAAACGATCGCCGCCGGGAACCGGACCGTTGATCCGGTGAATCGATTGGGCTTGGCCGCCGTTCTCCCAGTCCACCTCATGCCAAATCAAACCATTGGTCAAGCGACTGAACTCGGGATAGAAAACCTCCTCGGGGTCCTCCGTAAAAACCAAATCCTCCTGATCGCTGAACCCCGATCGGTGCCACGGCAACGCGTGGAGTGACTCGCTGAACAACACCGTGTTACCCGACCCGTCTTTGAAATCCTCAAGACGCACCGGCGGATCGATCGAGGTCATTTGCGTCCCATCGAGATCACCGGGCATCCGAGCGACGAGTCGACTGTTGAAAATTTCAGTGTTCGCGATGTAACTGTTCGCCCCGTTCTTGGAGATGGGCGTTTGGTTATTGGGGCACTGGAAAATCGCCAGGTTGGGTGCCGCTAGCATCGTGTATCCTTCGCCGGCACGGCCTGTCGTTAAACCCTCTTTTCGTTTCTCCCCGCCGACGATCGGATAGCGATCCTCGGTCCAGTGTTCGTAGGTCGGCTGGGCATCGAGCCAGGGCAATAGCGAAACCGCCCAGGTCCCGATCTTGCGATGTTTGACGAGCGTGGCGGCGTCCACAGTGGGATCGAATAGATCGGACAACGGTCCCTCGACGTCAAACGCACCGAAATCAGCGACCCAACCAGGAAACTGGTCATTCGCGTCCTCGTATTGGATCGCCGAGAGTGAGAGATTTTTCAAATGCGTCGAACATTGATTCCGCCGTACGACTTCGCGCGGTGTTGTGACCGCCGGGATCAACAACGCCATCAAAATCACGACGATAAAAATCACCACACCCACTTCGATGAGCGTAATCCCATTGCGTTTCATCTTACGATTCCCGTTAATTTGGGTTGTTGGAATTTTGAGTGTCGACACCGCAAAACTTGCCCTCCCGCTGCGTGGCCTATTGAAATACTCAAGCACGGTCTCCCGAAAGCAGGAACACAAGCCCGACGCGCAAGCGAGTGTTTCACTTTCTTATCTCGCTCGCGCGTTTCGAAGTTGCGCTTTTGTGTAGCTCGTCTCTGTGAGTCGAGGAGGGATGTCTTTTTCATGCCCGACTCGGGAGAGTCAGGCTACGCGACTCGGGAGAGTCAGGCTACGCGACTTCACACGGCCAACTCGTTATCATTCTATCACGACTGATCGCTTCCTGCCTGCAACGAGATTCCCACCATGCCGACGATTGCCGATCTCGAGCAAACCATCGACACCCGGTACACCCAGCTCGAACAACTGCTCGACCTGACCACGCAACAGGAATCCGCGATCGAGCAAGGCCACATGAACGAGCTGATGCGGGTGCTCGGCGAGAAACAACGTTTGATCGAACAATTCGTGGCGATGTCCGATCAATTTAAACGCGATTACGACGCGTTCGCCTCACCGCCGAAGGTCTCCGACGAGCACCGGGCGAAGAACCAGGCGGGCGATCAAATGCACCGCGAGTTGTTGACCCGCGAGACCGCCTGCCAAGAACAATTGACGGTCAACCGCAGCGACATCGCTGAGCAATTGACACGCGGCGAGGGCGCCCGCCGGGCCGCTGCCGGCTACGGGAAATCCGCCGCACCGCCCCGTCCCCAAGGCGGCGGACTCGACCTCTCCAGTGACGCGTGAATTCACCATGAACCGTGACTCCGAACCGACTCCCCATTTCGATGAACCCGCGCCGCCGCTACCGCGCGAACTGCGAGGGCTCACGCCACGCTCGGTCCCGCCGGAACTCTGGGACGCCCCGTCGATGGTCTCCTCACGACGCTCCGGGTTGATCTTCCTCGTCATCGGGTTCGTTGTCACTGTGATGGGGTTCCTGCCGATTATGCAAACCTGGGGTTTGTACTTCCTGCCGTTGGCCTATCTCGTTTGGATCGGGGCGGCCATCCTGATCCTCTCGATCGGGTACCTCCTTCATTTTTGGGCGACGGGTGGCAATCTTCGCTACGTCGAGAAAGCGGACGCGGCGATGGCCCAAATTCGCGAGATTGAAATCGCCGAGTCGGAACTCAACGGGGTGAAAACCTACTCGCCTCAGTTCTCGGTGGTTTATCAAGACGCCGCGATGGGACACTCCGCCGTCCCGGTGAGACGAGAACAGATCTTGTCGGCTCCGGGCATCACGGCGGACAAACTCGCCGTTTCGAGTTTGCGTTTTCACCCTGGTGATTGGGTGCCGGTGGTTTGGTTTCCTGGCAAAGCGGAAACACACGCGACGCTTTACGATACGCTCGGGTTGAACGAGACCGGGATCTGGACGACGCAAGACGATCCCACGCCGACACCGTTGTGGTTGACGATGCTGGTCGTGGTATGCGGCGGGTTGTTGTTCTTCAGTCTGCTGTGGAGCATTTGGGCGATGGGTGCGTACAGCCCGATTGAGACGCCCCCGACGGGAGTGATTGTGTTGTCGGCGTCACTCGGTTTGGTGGTCGCCGCGGTCATGTCGGGTTTGATCTATTGGCAATCGCAACACGAACGACGACGGTCCGAAGCCGCCGTGGCACGTACCGCAATGGCACGCGACGCATCGGCACGCGGCAGCACGGCACGTAGCGCAAACGAGGCCAGCACAAACGAGGCCAACGCAAACGAGACCAGCACAACCACGATCGAAGACGCGTTGCATCAGCCGACCTCGGGGTGGTTCGTCCGTCTGTACAGTTCGTTGCAAGGTCTGATTTTGATTGTCGCGTTAGCGATCGGTGCCGTGATCTTGCCGTCGCTGGTCGTTTATGAATTGATGGTGACCGCCAACGCGTTGCTTGACGATTCCGAGGGCGAGATGGAGATTGCCAAAATCGACGAGATGATCCGAGTCACCCACAGCGGCGTCTTTCGCGAGTACAAAATAGAGTACCAATTGCCTGCACGGGGGCCGGCTGGAAAAGACCTGTCACTGATGTCGAATCCGGAACACATGAGCCGTTTCGAATTCGATGCCGCGGTCGCGATTGTCAAACCGGGGGCGTTGGGATGGCCCTGGGTCAGCCAGATCCATCCGATGGAGAGAGTGATCGAAAACAAGCTGCCCGAGCAACGAGCGATTGATTCAGACGATGAAAATTGAAATGAAGATGGAATCGTCCGGAAAACGAGCGAGCGTCAAGCCTCGTCGACCGGTGTTGGCATGGGGCGTTCACTCGATTCGCGTCGTCTCGGTCGTGGTGCTGTTTCTTTTATTGCCTTCGCCGCACCGTATGGTAATGCGCGAGAATATTGATGCCGATTTCCCTCCGCCATTGATGGATGTGGTCAACAAATTGACGGGCGTTAATACCGGCGTGCTGTCGAAGCGAGACGGACGCGGGCTCTGGACGCTCGAAAGCGAAAGCGGAGAGCAGGGCGAAGGAGAAAACCGTGGAGGTGCGCTTCGTATCGGTCGGACGTTGCCCGATGCGGCGAACACGGCAGGCTATCGCGGGCCGACCGAGGCATTGTTCGCGTTGGATGCCGAGGACCGTATCGTGTCGGTGATGGTCGGCGACAGTCATGACACGGACGAACACGTCGAGGCGGTGAAGAATGCTACCGAATTCGTAACCCAGTTTCGCGGTCTGACTTGGGGTGGTCTCGACCGCAACGGCGACGTTGCCGAAATCGACGGGGTCAGTGGCGCGACATTGACGAGTTTGGCCATGGCGGAAGGGTTGATGTTGCGACTCGGACGAGCGTCGGGGTCGTTGCTGTTCAATGAATCGTTGAGTGATGAGGAAGTCGTTGCGGACTTCGAAGATCGTGGCACTGTGAACGCCGTCATCACCGATCCGGTCGCGGTGGTTCGTGACGACGAAGGCAAGTTAAAAAACGTGTTGATCCGCAGCGGTCCGTTTTCCGATGAGGTCATCGGCTACCAGGGACCGACGGAGTTATTGATTTCACTCGATGAAAACGAACGCATCGCACGCGTGCAAATTCGTCGCTCGCTCGATAACGAGCCCTACGTAGATTACGTCCGGGAGGACGATTGGTTTTGGCGTTCGTTCGACGGCATGACGTTGAGCGAACTCGCGGTGTGGGATCCGGTTGCCGAGCAAGTCGAAGGGGTTTCCGGCGCGACGATGACGAGCATGGCGGTTGCTGAAACCTTGCCGAGGGTGGCGATGCGAATCGAAACCGAGGGAGGTTTGAAGAAATGGACTGACCCACCCCCTTCGCGTTTTTCGATTTCAAATTTCCAACGCTTCTTGTCGAGCGTTCATTTGTCGAGTCGAGACGCCGCGACGATCGGGTTGATCGGGTTGCTGTGGTTGTTGACGGGTCGCGGTTGGATGCGAAACAGGCGGTTGCGCTTCGCTTGGTTGATCGCCGTGGTCGTCGTGATCGGATGGTGGACGGGGAACTTGGTTTCGCTCGCCCTGTTGACCGGTTGGGCGTCGTCGGGGGTGAGTTGGCAATTGGCGATCGGGTTGATCGCGCTCGTGGGCACGGCGATGATTCTTCCGCCGGCGATGCGAGGCAATCCGTACTGCAACCATTTGTGTCCTCACGGCGCGATCCAACAACTCACGCGACCGGATCGGAAATCATGGAGGCATGTTTCGTTGCCGCCGGGTTGGGCGCGGGCGTTCGCATCGATCGCGCCGTTGACGTTGGTGTTGGCGTACGGGGTGCTGTTGTTTTGGCCCCGTGCGGACGTTTCGGGGCTGGAACCGTTTTATGCTTACTTGTGGCCGATCGCGGGCGTGTCGAGCGTCGTGTTGTGCGTGGCGACGCTCCTGGTTTCCTGTTTTGTTCCGATGGGTTATTGTCGATTCGGTTGCCCGACGGGGTTCCTGATCGGTTACCTTCGCCGGACCTCGACGAGCGACCGGGTCGATCGCATCGACGTCGGTTTGGTGTTGCTGTTGTTTGTTTCCTTTGGCAGGTTTTGGTTTTCATGAACGTTCTTTGCTTCAGTGATTTGCACCGTGACCAAGACGCGGCTCGGAACCTTGTTGAAATGTCGGAGGCTGCCGACCTGGTGATTGGTGCGGGCGATTTTGCGAACCAGCATCAGGGGTTGTCTGATACGTTGGAGATTCTCTCGGCGATCACTCGGCCCACGCTGCTCGTCCCGGGCAACGGGGAAACGTTCGAGGAACTGCGAGACGCGGCGCTCGGTTGGTTCTCGGCGGTCGTGCTGCACGGCGAGGGTCGTTCATTGGAAACCGGTGCGGGCACGGCCAAGTTGTGGGGGATTGGTGGCGGGATTCCGGTGACCCCGTTCGGCGATTGGAGTTACGATTTCGACGAGGAACAGGCCGCGGCGATGTTGGAGGATTGTCCCACCGGCGGCATCCTTGTCACGCATTCGCCACCGATCGATACTGTCGACCGCGACAGTGGCGGACGGATTCGTGGCAGCCGCAGCGTCCGTGAGTGCGTCCAGCGGTGCCAACCGAAACTCGTCGTGTGCGGTCACATCCACAGCGATTGGGGCCAGACCGCACGGATCGGTGACTGCGTGATCTTGAACGCGGGACCGCGCGGGAAAATGATGGAAGTGGCCTTCTAAAAAGAACCTTTTGAAAAATTTTGAAACGACAACATGCTGATCCTTCTCTCGCCCGCCAAGACGCTCGATTTTGACTCGCCGTGCCCGATCAAAATTTCGACCGCGCCGGAGTTTCTCGACGACAGCGTCGAGATCGCTGGGATTTTGAAACAACAAACGCCGGGTGATCTGCGTGATTTGATGGGGATCAGCGACTCGCTCGCCGAACTCAACCACGCTCGGTTCCAAGATTGGGCGGCGCCGCATCCGCAGGACGGTTCGAAACAAGCGTTGTTTGCTTTCCAAGGCGACGTGTACCAAGGGTTGCAGGCCGAAACTTTGACGGCGAAACAGGTCGACGTGGCTCAAGAGCAACTTCGGATTTTGTCGGGTTTGTACGGTGTGCTACGTCCGCTCGATCGGATTTTGCCGTACCGGTTGGAGATGGGCACGTCGCTCGCCAATTCCCGGGGCAAGGATCTTTACGCGTTTTGGAAATCGCAGGTGACACGATCGATTAGTGAATCGATGCAAGTGAACCAATCCCGTTTTCTTTTGAACCTCGCGTCGAACGAGTATTTCCGCAGCGTCGATGCGGCGGCGTTGCCCGCTCCGGTCGTGGCTCCGGCGTTCAAAGAACTGAAAAACGGCAAGTATAAAATCGTTTCGTTCTTTGCAAAAAAAGCCCGCGGCACGATGGCCGCGTGGGTGATCCGCAAACGCGTGAAAACAATGGCGAAACTGACTCAGTTTGCCGAGGACGGTTACCGATACGATGAGCAATCGTCGACGGAAAAGGTGCCCGTGTTTTTGCGTGATGGCGTGTCGACGGTTTGAGACACCCCGGCGATTTGTTTCTCTCCCCTGACGAGCGTGCGACGATCGAAATAGCAGGTAGCACAGGGCGCCGGACGCCGTCGGGCTCGCATCGAATTCGCGGTTACACCGAGGAACGAAGCGGTTCGATCCTGGCGGTCCCAGACCCCTAGTGATGAAGCGGGGCATTGATTTGTTTCAGTTCGGCGATGCACGACTTCATCACGTCAACGTCGATTTCATGGACGTTGATGTTGTCGCCGACGTTTCGGAGCATGGTCACGGTGAGTCGACCGCCGAGGTGTTGCCGGAATTCTTCGAGACCTCGCAACACCGCTTCGTCATCGTTGAGTGCGTCGCACCAAACCGGCGAGCCGATGGCGGCGATGGTACGACAAACCCGGTCGGCATCGTCTCGTGATAAACCGAACATTCTCGCCGAGTAGAGGGTGTCGAGTGCCACGCCGATCCCGACGGCCTCGCCGTGCCGCAGTTCGTAATTCGTCATCGGTTCGAGGCGGTGGGCGGACCAGTGTCCGAAATCGAGCGGTCGAGCTTCGAGCGATTCGAACGGGTCGCCACCGAGCGTGATGTGATCGAGGTGCAACCGACAGGAACGGGCGATTACCGCGGCGCTGATCGCGGGGTCGCGGCGTGAGATTGCCGATGCGTTGGTTTCGATGAACTCAAAAAACGACGCGTCCTTGATCAACGCGACCTTGATCGCCTCGGTCAATCCCGATCGGAAATCGCGGTCCGGCAACGTTTGCAAAATCGAGGCATCGTTGATCACCGCCCAGGGGACGGCGAAGGTGCCCACCCAGTTTTTCTTGCCGAATTGGTTGATTGCATTTTTGACGCCGACGCCGGAATCGGATTGAGCAAGCGTCGTCGAGGGCAACCGGATCAAACGGATGCCGCGATGGGCGATGGCCGCTGCGTACCCGGCAACGTCGAGTACCGCACCGCCGCCCGCGACCATCAGGTAACTGCGACGATCCAAATCGTGTTCGTGAATCAACCCGAGCAACCGTGTTAACACCGATTCGGAATTCTTGCACGCCTCCCCGCCTGGGATCAGGTGGACGTCGGCGGCGAGATCGATCCGTGGGTGATTGGCGAGCCGATCGCGAAGACGGTCGGGAAACGATGCGGTCTGCGAGCCAACGTCGCGATCGTCGGACAAATTCGAGTCCGCCCAGAAAAGAACTTTCGCAGGTTGATCCGGCGAATCCGCTTCGAGCAGGTTCGCCAGCACGTCAAACTGGGTGCCGGTCAAATCGGCGGTGTGGCGAAGTCGGTGGCGGAACGCCACCGAAAAGGGGATGTCGATATCACTCACAACGCGGCGCCCGCCGTTTCGTCAGCGACGAGGTCGAGATCGAAGTTGATGTCAAAGTCGAAGTGGACCGGCGAAGCGCAGTGATGTTCAACGCGATCGTCAAAGCACTTGTTGGAAAAGCAGGCAAAAAACATAAGAGGTCAAGCTGGCCAGGCGGGAGGAGGACGGAGGGTGAGAATCGCCGAAGAGGCGGGCGGGGGGTGGGATTGATACCGAGCGTCAGAACGTTAAAACCCACTGTTCATCTATTGTAACCGCATTTCCAGTCCTTCCCAGGGAACCGAACCTCATGCAACAACGACGACTAGGACGCAGTGGATTGACCGTTTCCGATATTGGCATGGGGACGATGACGTTCGGCAGTTCCTGTGACGAATCGCTTTCGCACACGATTTGCGACGTGGCGATGGAATCTGGGATCCATTTTTTCGACGCGGCGGAAATCTACCCGGTTCCGCCGAAAGAAGAAACGGTCGGATTGACCGAGGAAATTTTCGGCCGCTGGTTGCAAAATCAAGCTCGCGACGCCGTCACCGTGGCGACGAAAGTCACCGGCCCCGGGCACGGTTGGTTTGCCGCGCCGCTGCGAAGTGGACGGTCGACGATCGACCGGCATCAGATTCTGCGTTCCTGCGACGATTCGCTACGCCGACTCAAAACCGATTATATCGATCTGTATCAGATTCATTGGCCCGACCATGGCCTCGGCTATGACGAGGTGCTCGATGCGATGACGCATCTCAAACGTGTCGGCAAGGTCCGCGTGATCGGTTGCAGTAACGAGACCTGTTGGGGGTTGATGAAGAGTTTGTGGACGGCCGATTTGCATGACGTCGAGCGTTATCAAACGGTGCAGAACAATTTCAGTCTGATCAACCGGCGTTGCGAGAGCGAGTTGGCACAGGTGTGCCGGCGTGAGGGCGTCAGTTTGTTGCCCTACTCACCGCTCGGCGGCGGCGTTTTGACCGGAAAATACAACGACGGACCGCCAGCGGGAGCCCGGTTCACTGATTACCTCGTCTCCGGCGGCGAGCGACAAAAACGCATGGCCGAGCGCTTCGTCAACACGCGAACGATCGAGACGACTCGGCGATTGATCGAGATCGCCACCTCGATCGGCGTCAGCGTGACCGCGCTGGCGGTCGCCTGGAGCAAACAGCATGATTTTGTGGCGTCGACGATCATCGGTGCCAACACGGTCGAACAATTGCACGAAAGTCTCACGGCCGACGACCTCGTCCTCGACGAAGAAACGCTCGCACGCATCGATCAACTCGACGAGGAGATTCCCACTCCGATGACCGAAGACGGACTACGGCGATTGAGCTGAGCCGACGCCTGAGCGTGTGTCGTCAAACCATTCTCCGTTGAGATGCGTAACGCGGGTCCAAGCGTTTTCCTTATTGATTGCCCCGCTTCTGAACCTCGGATCGTTGAAATGCCCGTAACCGTCTCATGCTTTCCTCGTTCGGTGATGCATTTTGCAATGATATTGGCGATCGGTTCGCTCATCATCGCCGTGTTCGGTTCGGAATTCGACTCCGCCCGTACCGCGTACGCACAAGAGTTTGGGCAACCTTCTGCCGGGCAATCCGCATCCGCCCGGCCCGGCGAAGCGCCTGAGCAAGCCGTCGAGATCAAAGACGACGTCGAGCTGATGAACAAAGCGCTGTCCGAGTTGCCGGAGGAAATCCGAGCCGACGCACAACAGGCTTGGGATCAATTCGAAGAGTCTGAAAGACGCCTCGCTGCGGCAATGTTAGAATTCCGGAAAACCCAGCTTCACTATCGCAACGGGCTGGATCAATCGCCAGCGGCGATCGTCCGATTTCGCGAGCAACGCAGCGAGGTATGGGAGTTGATGCAGAAGCAGTTTACCCATTCGCTCGACCTGCTGCGGTTCTTGCCCAGCATGGAGGCGGCCAGTTACATCGTCACGATGGTGCAGCATCACTTCGAAACCGACATTTACGATGCCGAGACGTTCGAGGGGGCGGCCCGGTTGCTCGACATGGGGCAGAACCTGCGTTTCTTGTTTCTCGCTGCGGCCCGGTCAGCCGTGGTGAGCGGGGATTTCGAATCGGCGAAAAAGATTTATGAAACGTTGCAAGAAGAGGATTTGGAAAAAGCCGACCTGCCACTGAAATACCAACTCGAACAACTCGAAGAGCAATGGAAACGGGAACAGGAAGCGATCAAGAGCACGGATTCCGAGTCGCTGCCTCAAGTTCGATTCGAGACGACCCAGGGTAATTTTTTGGTCGAGTTGTTCCCCGAATCGGCTCCCTCAGCGGTGGCTCACTTTCTAAAACTCGTCGAGGACGGATTTTATGACGGGATGGATTTCTCGGTCGTTTCGAACAACCTGCTCGCCCTCACGGGAGACGTCACCGGTGACGGACGCGGCAATTCGGGTCAATTTCTGGTCGACGAGCACAAGCGGGATGCGGCCCGTCCGGCGCTGCGGGGTTCGCTCGCGATGGCCAAACTTCCACTCGGGGAGGGGGAATTCGTCGAAAATAGCGGCAGTTCCCAGTTCGCGATCCTGTACTTGCCGATCGTCTCTTTGCCGGACAGTCAAACCGTGTTCGGGCGTGTGATCGAAGGCATGGACACGGTCTCCCGTTTGCGTCGTGTGGATCCAACGGCCAAGAAAGAGAAGACCGAAATCCAATTGCCGCCCGACGCGATTATCGGCAGCGAAATTGTTCGCCCCGGCAAAGATCTCGCCGAACCGTTCTACGTCGACTTGCAAGCGGAATTCGACAAAGCGTTGGAAGCCGGATTGATCCGCCGGAAGACTTCCGAGGAAGTGGCGCCGGAGTAGAGGTTCGAGGAGTTTTCTCAATACCGCCGCAACCGCCCCCGTCGCTCAGATTTGGCAGCCGCCGCCACAGCATCTCGGCGCCGCGCAGGATTCCGGCATCGGGCCGCCGCCGGTCATCGGCAAGGATCGACCGCCCATCGCCGGTGCCGAGGGCACGCTGAGCAATCGCTGCATGTTTTCGTTCCCGCAATCGGGGCAAATCGCAGCGTCAGCCGGGTTGCGGACGAGAATTTCTTTGATCTGGCGACAGGGGTCACATTCGTATTCGTACAGAGGCATCGAAAAACTCCTGAAAAACGGGTGAGCGAGGGACAGCTCGGGGTGGAAACGCGATGGACATTCTACGCCGCATGTCTATAATAGTAAAAGACGTCCAGTCATTTACTGCACGTCCCCCGCCTCCCACGTTGAATCATGAGCGACCGCCCGATTTTGGTATCGGTTTCTCAGATGTTCGCCGTCCCCACCCATTTTGTGGGCGTACCCTCACTGGGCTCGCCTATCTCGCATCTTTTCGGCAAAACGCCGCTGAAACGTGTCCACCCGGTCGGTTCCTCACTCGACCGTTCCTCACTCCTTGGAGAAACCCCCTTGATGTCGACTTTGAATGCCTTGCGCCAAACTATTTCCCGGGCCACTATCGCGGCATGTGGTATCGCTACCGTGTTTGCTGTTTTAGCGAGCGGAAGTGTCGCAACCGCCCAAGATTCCACGCTGAAAATGCGTTTTGTTTATGACGGTACCCCGCCGAACGTCGTCGATATCGACCCGAACAAGGATCGTGATTTTTGCGGCAAGCACGATATCCCGAACGAGAAACTGGTAATTAATGCCGAGAATAAGGGTATCAAGAACGTGATCGTTCACGTTTACACCCGCAGCAGCGGCAAGGATTTGCCGAAAACCAAACCCTCGGCCGAGGTTCACTCGCTCGCCAATAAGGAATGCCGTTTCGAACCGCATATCGTGATCGCTCAAGTCGGTGACACGCTGAAGATCACCAACCCGGACCCGATCGGACACAACGCCAACCTGAATTTCATCAGAAACACCGCTCAAAACTTGATGATTCCCTCGGGCCAAGAGAAAATGATTGCGTTGGAAGAAGAGGAGCCCGCGCCGATTCCAGTTGATTGCAACATTCACCCCTGGATGCGTGCTTATGTCGTTGTGCTCGAACACCCCTTCGCTGACGTCAGTGATGACGATGGCAACATCGTCATCGAAGGATTGCCCTCAGGCAAAGAGATTACCTTCGCGGTACGGTTCGAAGGTGGCAAACTCGACGAGGTGAAAGTCGGCGGCAAGAAGACGGAGTGGAAACGGCAACGTTTCGAAGTCGACTTGAAGCCCGGTGAGAATAACCTCGGAGACATTCTCGTCCCCGCCGATGCCGTTTCGGCTGATTGATTATCGTTCGGCTCTCCGAGCCGAGCGACAGCGTCTCACCTCAGTCGCTTCGCCTCTCCCTCCTGAACGACTCCCTCCTATGACTGCTTACGAGCCACTACTCGGTGCGAACCCGGCGTTCCGAATCCTGCACCGATTGAGGCGGACGCTTTGCTGTTGCGTGATCGGTTCGCTAGTCCCGTTTTCGGTTGCCTTTGCCGTCGATTCCGACGAAAAACCGCTCGCCTCCACGTCGTCCGCCGTGCCGACTCGAACCCAAATCGCGGCGGAGGAGTGGACGAAGACCGGTTTCCCGTTGCTGCAGAATTTCTGTTTGGATTGTCACAACGAAGACACATCGGAAGGTGACGTCGACTTGAGCGGTTTGCAGACGCTCGAAGGCGTGCAAAAGCACAGTGAATTGGCGGTACACGCGGTGAGCATCATCCGGTTCGCCGCGATGCCTCCCGAGGACGCGGATTTGCCGGACGATCAGGAGCGGCGGCAACTCGCCGATCTGCTCGATTCCTTAGTTTTCCACGGTGCTTGCGACTTTCGTCCGCGTCCCGGACGCACGACCGCACGCCGGCTCAACCGTGCCGAATACAACAACGCGATTCGGGATCTGTTCGGGATCGAGTTCCGACCCGCCGATTCGTTTCCCTCCGACGAGGTCGGTGGCGGTTTTGATAATAACGCCGATGTTTTGTCCTTGTCGACGATGTTGTTGGACAAGTATCTGACGGCCGCCGAAGAGGTCACAACGCGGATTATCGTCGATCCCGACACCCTGGCTAAGATCGACAAAACCTTCGCGGGGGACACGTTGTTCCTCACCGGCGAAACGAAAACCGGCTCCTTCGGTCAACGCTATCTGACGCCCGACGGGTTGGCTTGGTTCGATGTCGAGGTGCCCGCACATGGCGAGTACACGATCGATTTTGTGGCTTCTCCGCAACGCAAATCTCTCGGCACTGTCTTGTCGACGATGCACACCGCCGACGGGGTGCTGCAAGATATTTTCGAGCACAGCTACAAAGAAGACCGAGGTGCCGACGATCATGAATCGGCTCGGTTGACCTTGGACCCGGGCACTCATCGTCTGTTTTTCCGGACAACATTGTTGCCAGCCGACAAACGCAAAGAACTCAGCGATCATCCGGATTGGCAGATCGGCAAATCGGTTTTCAATCCGATCGCCAACATAGACAACGAGGCACTGGAGAAAACACGTTTGCCCAAGGGAACGATGTTAACTCCGGATAAAGATATTGATAACGAGAAGTTCCCCATGCGGTTCCGCAGTGTGGTGATCAAAGGGCCGCGTTCGTGGACACGAAAGGATCTGCCGCCGGGGCAATCGAAACTGCTGCAACGGATTCCGGAACAACGCAAAGAGCGATACCGGGACGTCGCGAAACCCGCCAGGGAGAGTCTTGAGAAATTGATGCGGCGGGCGTTCCGCTCCGAGCTCACCGATGAGGACGTCGCTCCCTACGTCAAACTCGTCGAACAAATGACCGAGCGAGGTGATTCGTACTACGAAGCGATGCGGGTTGCGATTTCCGCAGTGCTCGTTTCGCCGCGATTCCTGTTCCGGATCGAGGTTCCCGAAACAGCCGAAGAACGGAAATTGGCGGAAGCCGGCGAACCGATCGCGTTGTCCTCAAGTCAGCTCGCCTCGCGTTTGTCGTTTTTTCTATGGAGCAGTTTGCCGGACGATCAGTTACTCGACGCGGCCCGCAAGGACGATTTGCGAGACACGAAGAAGCGGATGGGTCATGTCAGCCGGATGTTGTCGGACGCAAAATCCGAATCGCTTGGGACTCAGTTCGCTCGCCAGTGGTTCGGGTTGGGAAGTTTGCAGTCTCGGCAACTCGATGAATTTGCCGCGGCGGCAACGGGACCGAGTCCGTCGGAATCGAAATTGACACCGAGCATGTTATCGGCCGAGACCGAGCAATTGTTCTTGCACCTGTTACGGGAAAACCGCCCGATCACGGAATTGTTGACGTCCGAAACGACCTACATCAGCCGCGACCTCGCGGCGTGGTACGGTGCGGATTACCCGACCCAGGAAATCGAGAAAAACGCGGGCGGTGTCGCTCCTGTTGCGATCGGTGACAAGGGCCGCAAAGGCATTTTGGGTCACGCCGGGGTGTTGATGTTGACGAGTTACCCGACTCGGAATTCGCCGGTGCTCCGCGGTAAATGGATTTTGGAAAACATACTCGGCACACCGCCGCCGGAGGCACCGCCGGGCGTTCCCGGTTTGGAAGAGGTGAAGATGGCGAAAGCGGACGCGACGCTCCGGGAGCAACTCGAGATGCACCGCGCCGACCCCGGTTGCGCGTCGTGTCACCGGGTGATGGACGCGCTCGGTTTCGGGTTGGAAGATTACGATCATTTCGGTCGCTTGCGATCGCCCGAGGACCCGGCCCGCGGCGATGCGACAGGCGAACTTCCCGGCGGCCGTCAATTTGAAGGTGCACAACAACTCGCGTCCTTGCTCGCGAAGACCGAAGCCCGCGGGCTTGCCGAAACCGCCGTGCGTCGCATGTTGACGTTCGCGATCGGTCGCGAATTGCGACCGAGTGACCGTTGTTTCGTCGAATCCATTTTGGAACAAACGGAAAAAACCGGCTTTCGGGTTCGAGATCTGTTAGAACAAGTCATTCAGAGTCCACCGTTTTTGAACCACCAAGCCGAATTACCTCTTAAATAAGCACCCTTTCCACTTTTTGCAGCCCGCCGACGCCCCCCTCTCGCGAAGCGGGAGGGGGGCGAAACCTCCCGCCTTCGAATCCCACCTCTCCTACCCCAGGCCGAACGATGATGTCGAAAAACAGCATTCCCGCTTGCCCTCGCAGTGAACGACAATTGCCACGACGAACGATGTTGCGTGCCGCGGGCATGTCGCTCGGTTTACCGCTTTTGGAATCGATGACCGGGGCGGCGAGCAGCGCATTCGCATCACCAACCTCGTCCAGCGACGGTGGGAAACCACCAGTTCGAATGGCCTGCATTTTCGTTCCCAACGGGGTGATCCAACCGGAATGGCGACCGCTCGTTTCGGGACAAACTCGTAATGACAATGGCGAACTCGAATCCGCCGGTGACACGCCGCGTTTCGAGTCGAGGGATTGGGAACTCAGCCCGACGTTGGCGCCACTCGCGGGCGTCAAATCGAAACTCAACCTGATCGAGAACCTCGTTCTCGACAACGGTCGGGCGGGTAAAGACGGTGCCGGGGACCATGCTCGTGGTGGTTCCACGTTCCTGACTGCGGCCCGCCCGGTGAAGACGAGTAGCAACATTCGTTTGGGCATTTCGGTCGACCAAGTCGCCGCGACCGCCCTGGTGGGAAAGACCACACTGCCCTCGCTCGAACTCGGGCTCGAAGGCAGTCGTAACGCAGGTAGTTGCGATTCCGGCTATAGCTGTGCGTACTCGTCGAACATTTCCTGGAAAAACGAAACGCAACCGATGCCCAAGGAGACGATCCCGCGTCTCGCGTTCGAACGCATGTTCGGCAGCGGCGACGCGTCGGCGCAGCGGGAGCAACGGGCGGTCCGCCGCAGCATTCTCGACATTGTCCGCAACGATGCCGAAAAATTGATGAAACAGGTCGGTGAGACGGACAAGCGGAAGCTCGATGAGTATTTCACGAGTGTGCGTGAAATCGAGAAACGCATCGAACGCAGCGAGGATGAGGATCGCGCGTCGATGCCCGATCTCAACGTGCCGTTCGGACGCGTCGAGGTATTCCGCGAACACGCCCGGTTGATGTTCGATCTGATGGTGGTCGGTTTTCAAACTGACACGACTCGCGTTTCCACGCTAATGCTCGACACCGCCGGCGGTAATCGTACGTACCGTGAAATCGAAGTCAACGATGCTCACCACGGTCTCAGCCACCATCGCAACAACGAAGGCAGCGTGGCGAAGCTCGCAAAGATCGATCACTACCTCGTTGAGCAGTTGGGTTACTTCCTCGAAAAACTCGACAACACTAGCGACGCCCACGGCAGTCTGCTCGACCAATCCATGATCCTCTACGGCAGTGGTTTGGGAGACGGCAACCGGCACACTCACCACGACCTGCCGATCGTATTGGCCGGGGGTGCGGGCGGGCGGATCGATACCGGGCGACTCGTGCGGTATCGCGACGAACAACCGATGGCGAATTTGTTCCTCTCGATGCTCGACTGCATGGGCACGCCTGCCGAGGCGATGGGCGACAGCACCGGGTTGCTCGATGGTTTGATAACCTGATAATGCGGGGCGGTTCTATCGTTGCCTTTTGGTCAGGAAGCCTCCTTTGAATTTCGCCCCCGATTCTGTTTCAGTCCGTCGGCTGTACGAAGCCATGACGGCGATGATCACGCCGCGTCCGATCGCGTGGGTTTCCACGCTCGATTCGAGCGGCGTGTGCAATCTCGCCCCGTATAGTTTTTTCAACGGCGTCGGCGCGAACCCGCCCGCGTTGATGTTCTGCCCGGCCAATCGTGCCGACGGGACGGCCAAGGACACGCTCGCCAACATCCGTGTCAACGGTCAATTCGTGGTCAATGTCGTCACCGAAGAGTTCGCCGACGTGATGAAAAAAACGTCGCTCGAAGTCGCCGCTGACGAGGACGAGTTCACTCTGACGGGAACGCAGAAAGCCGACTCCGTCGTCGTCAAACCGCCGCGTGTCCGCGATGTCGCTGCGGCGATGGAGTGCGAACTGCTCGCGTCGATGCAGTTGGGTGTCGGTCCCGGAGGTGCGAACCTCGTCGTGGGACGAATCGTTTCGATCTACCTCGATGATCAAACGCTCGACGCGGACGGTCGAGTCGACCCGAACCAAATCCACACGATCGGCCGCATGGGTGGCCCGCAATACACGAAATCGCGAGACCGGTTCGAGTGAGGCATTGGGGGAAATCGGACTCGAACCCATTTTATTTGCTGAAAACACGAGGAGCATGAACGGCACAAGCGGTCCATGAAACGCGTGAGAGTCAGGGACGTCAGATGGGCATCAACAGGGGCCTTTATCTTGGGCGGCCGACCTTTACATTAAGTGGATTCCAGTCCCGTCACACCCGAACGGATTCCAACCCATGACAACAAAAACCAAGAATCCAAAGACTTACGCAAAGCTCGAACCGTTGCAAAAGGTGATCTGCCAACTTCTCGCCTTGGGCGGCGAATCGGTGCCGCTGAGTGAACTGGGACGGGCGGTGAAGCAATCGCTGAGCTTGCTAGCCGACCAAGGCTTGGAAACGCCTGCGAAGTTAGTCAACGGCGACGTCGAACGAATTGCCATTGGCCTTGGCAGGGAGGGTTTCATTCGCATCGAACTCGGTAAGAAATTCTCGGCAACCCAGACGCTGCGAGATCGGATCACCCAGGATACGGTTCGACAGGGACGACTGGAATCATTGGCCGAACTGATCCGAGAATGCGAAACCGCCAGTCAGGTGTCGTTCGGTGACAGGACGAGTCGGCGGGACATGCGGATCGCGTTTTACCAAGGGGACATGGAGGCCTATCGGGAGGCTTCCAAGCCACATGGGTTCCAACAGCGTCGAACCGAATTTCAAGAACTCGGTGTGCTCGAACCCTTTGATTCGGCGACCTACGCGATGCTGCCGCCGCCGATGCACGAGATTTTCTGGACCGAAACGACGGTCAGAGGGATCGCCGAGGCGAAACTGACGCCGGCGGCGACCGAGCAATTTTTACAATGGGTCCGAAGTCAACCGGTCAGTCATCCCTGCTCGATGCTCTTGGCGAGCGAAGTTCATTTCGCCATGGGAAATCGCGAAGCATTGGAACCGCTCGCGGAGTTATTGGGCAAGTTACGACCGAGTCTACTCGGGTTGTCGCAACTGTTGGCCGGTGATCGGGATGCCGCGTTGGCGTCGTTGGGCCGCAGGGCGCAGGCAAAGGGATCGTCCAAGTCTGGTGACGACCCATTGAAAAAACCGTTGACGCAGATTTTTTTCGCGTTGCTTTTGATGGCTCAGAGTGATTCAAAGTCGTCCGATTTGGCGTTCAAAGTGGTCAGCAAGATGTCCAAACAGACTGACTCGCCGTTCACGCGGGCCGCCGGTTTGGTCGCCAAGGGGGCAGCGTTTCAATCCAAGCCCGTCGATTCGGATCAATTGAAATCCGTTCTAAAACGAGCCGAACGAACGCCCTTGGAGCACTTGATCGCGTCCTATGTTTGGACGCTCTGTTTCGACCGCCAATCCGACCCGCTGCCATTCTCCGGTTTGATGGCAACTGCGAAACGCTTCGCCAAAGCCAATCTGGATTTTTTGGCCGCTGAAACCTACACGTTCGATGCGTTATCGATCAACGGCGATGCCGCGAAGTCGAGTGAAGCTGCGGCGGCACTGTACGCTGAAATCGGTTGCCAACGGTTTGCCGGATCTTACGAACCGATCAGCCCATGGAAGGCAACCTTGGACGCGTTGTCCGGTCTGGTGGGACAGCCCAATGAATCGAAGCAACGCCGCTGCAGCGACGTCAACGTGATCGGCCAAGAACGCATGGCGTGGATCCTGGAGTACGCCAGTCGCGGCTCCTCCCTGGATGTGCGACCGTTGATTCAAGTCTTCGGCAAGAGCGGTTGGAGTAAAGGACGGCCGGTCGCACTGTTAAGATTGTTCAATGAATGGCAAAGAAGCGACTTCGATTTCCTGAGCGACGAAGACAAACAAATTTGCAAGACGTTGAATTGCGATGCGAGTCGCGATCGCTACGGGTACACGGAGTACCACTGCTATTTCGAAGACGAGAAACTGGTGCCTGCGATCACAGGCCATCCGCGATTGTTCAGCGAAAAGGATCGCGAGACACCGATTGAGGTCGCCTGCGAATCACCACGTTTGGTGATCGAACAGCTCGCCGACGGCAACGTTTCGGCGTCGTTGTTGCCCGAATTGAAGCGGAAAGATGACACGTTCACGATCGTCAAAGAAGGCACGCACCGGTTGACGATCACTCGGTTTGACGCGAAACAGCAACAGTTGTCTCAATTGTTGCAAAAGGGTTTGGTCGTGCCTGCATCGGCAACGAGCCAATTGATGGCGACGGCCCAATCGCTTGCCAGGATCGCGCCGGTGCATTCGCAAATCGAAACCGACAGCGATGTCGGTAACGCGCGTTCGGTGACGTCCGATCCGTCGCTGCACGTGCATCTGATGCCTTACGAGTCGGGATTGCAATTGCAATTTTTTGTCCGACCGTTCGGTGATGTCGGCGGTTTCTTCAGCCCCGGCGAGGGAACCCAGACGGTGGTCGCGGTGATCGATTCGCAAACCCAATCGACGCGGCGGGATCTGGCGGCTGAATCCGATGGTGTGCGTCGTCTCGTCGCTGATTGTGATTTTCTAGTCGATCAGAATACTTTCGGCGTGGTTTATTTACCGACCGCAGATGAAGCACTCGAAGCGTTGATGCAACTGCAAGTCCAGGCGGATCGGTCGCAGTTGTCATTGCACTGGCCACGCGGCAAAGCGTTCGAGATCGCCGGCACCGCCGATGCCTCGCAGTTCCATCTGAAAATCAAACAAGACCGAGACTGGTTCGCCGCTTCGGGCAAACTGGTCGTCGACGATGCGTTGACCGTCGAGATGATGGAACTGTTCAATCGGACTGTCGAGAGTCAATCACGTTTCGTGCAGTTGGCCGACGGTCGCTTCCTGGCGCTGACCGATCACTTTCGTCGTCGCATCGAAGCGATGTCGGCCTACTCGGATTGGTCCAAGGGGCAAGCTCGTTTTCCTGGAATTCGTGCAACGGCGATCGCGGAACTGGCCGACGAAAGTCAATTGGAAACCGACAGCCATTGGAAAACGCAACTTAAGAAAATTCGCGACGCCGACAACATTCGACCGAGCGTGCCGAAGACCTTCGCCGGCGAACTTCGCGACTACCAGATCGACGGATTCAAATGGCTGTGTCGACTCGCTCACTGGGGTGCCGGGGCCTGTTTGGCCGATGACATGGGGTTGGGGAAAACTTTACAGGCGATCGCGCTGCTAATCGCACGCAGCGGCAAGGGACCGGCCTTGGTCGTCGCGCCGACTTCGGTCGCGTTCAATTGGGTCAGCGAGATCCAACGGTTCGCCCCGACATTGCGACCGCTCCTGTTTAGCGAAGGTGATCGGCAATCGTCGATCGAGAACTTGCAGCCTCGTGACGTCTTGATTTGCAGCTACGGTTTGTTGACCACCGAATCCGAATTGATTCAGTCACGCGTTTGGCCCACGGTCGTTCTGGACGAAGCCCAAGCGATCAAGAACGCCAGCACCCGGCGAAGTGAATCGGCGATGGCGTTGAATGCCGACTTTCGAGTCGTGCTGACCGGCACACCGATGGAAAATCATTTGGGCGAACTATGGAATTTGTTCCAGTTCATCAACCCCGGATTGCTAGGCAGCGACGCCAGCTTCCAGCAACGGTTTGCGATTCCAATCGAACGCGACCAATCGGTGGAAGCTCGGCGACAGCTCAAGAACTTGATTCAGCCCTTCATTTTACGACGTACCAAGCCCCAGGTGCTCGACGAACTGCCCTCGCGAACCGAGATCACCGTCAAGGTGCAATTGGGCAAAACGGAAACCGCGATGTACGAAGCGCTGCGGCAAACGGCGATCAAGAATCTGTCCGACAAGGACGATGACCGACCGTTGCACCTGAGGATCCTGGCGGAACTGATGCGGATGCGTCGGTTCTGTTGTCACCCCGATTTGGTGGCGCCCGACGCCGGCTTGGAAGCCGCCAAACTGGCGGTATTCCGTGACACGATCGCGTCGTTGATCGATGGGGGACACAAGGTGCTGGTGTTCAGCCAGTTTGTCGATCACTTGCACATCCTTCGCGGCGTGTTGGAGGAAATGAAGATCCCGTACCAATACCTCGACGGCAGCACCCCGGTCAAGAAACGCAAGTCCAGTGTCGAGTCGTTCCAGGCCGGAGAGGGCGATGTTTTCCTGATCAGCTTGAGAGCCGGAGGCGTCGGATTGAATTTGACGGCCGCCGATTACGTGATCCACATGGACCCGTGGTGGAATCCCGCGGTGGAGGACCAAGCGTCCGACCGCGCTCACCGGATCGGCCAACAGCGGCCGGTGACGATCTACCGCTTGATCACCGAGGGCACAATTGAAGAACGCATTCTGGAACTTCATGCGACCAAACGAGACCTCGCCGATAGCCTGCTCGAAGGAACCGAATCGTCGGCCAAACTCAGCACCAAGGAACTCCTCAAACTGATCCAGCAATGAGTCCCCTGCAAACAGGAATCGAGATCATCAAAGTGGCTCGGCCGGAATTCTGGCCGACTCAGTTTTAGTTTTACCTCTTGCCGATGTCGGGCATCGAAATGTTCGGCTCGGTCGCTTTTTGAGTCGGGGCGGTTTACGTTTGTTTTCTGTTGGGTTTCTTGTTGTACGGATGGAATGACATTGGCGATACCGAAACCGATCGTTTGAACCCGCGGAAAGATAGTTGGCTGTTTGCTGCACGACCGACCGCTCCCCTTCGGACTCGGTTGCCGTGGATCATTATGGCGGTTCACCTTCCATTGGCGATCGCGTTTCTGTGGATGGCAGGCCCCAAAATGGCAATCTGGTTCGGCGCCGTTTTGTTGGTCAACACGACCTACAACAATTGGGGCTGGAAAGCGATCCCGGTCCTCGATGTGTTGAACCAAGTCGGTTACTGGTTGATTTTTTTTGCTGGCAAGTTGGTTGTGCGAGCTCGACCAACTTCCTGCGGCCGTGTGGCTATTCAGTGCCCTTTTTGCGATGCAGAGTCATGTGTTTGGACAACTCATGGACATCGACGAAGACAAACAAGCCGGGCGGCGATCGACGGCGATCGTGCTCGGACATCGGCAAACCAAGATACTGCTGGCCGTCATGATGTTAGTTGAAACAGCGATCGCCGCTGAGTTCTTCGAAGGCACCGTGGTCGCAGTGTTCATGGCGATGGGTTCGGCGTTCTTCGCCATCGACACGGTCTTCGGGCCCCCTCGCTACCCGGTCCTTTTCACAAAAGCCTTTTTCGTTGGGTGCAATGTGATCGTGATCGCGACAATGTACTGGGTTTGGCGAGACGGATGGTTCATGGTTCAGCTCGCGGTTTGATCGTCGACGCGGGCGCCTACGTAGGCCGGGTCAAGCCGCTTCGGCGCCGATCCGGCAATCCCCTTGATAAAACAAGAGAGCGAGCACGATCGCCGAGCTACTTGGCGGGATGTGTTTGGGTGGCCCCTTTTTCCCTGTGGCCCCTTTTTCCCGCCCCTTTTTCCCCCTTTCCCCCCCCCTTTTTCCGGTTCATCCGACCGAAGCGTGCGCCGACCCCAGGATCGAGGTTTTTCAAGGCATGGCTGCAGTGTCCCATGATTTGATGAAAAATCGTCCTCGGTGAACCGAAATCCGCCGAGATCCGCCGAAATCCGCCGAGGACCGTCGGCACCATTGGCGCACCGCTTTTGCAGGAAGACGCTGGCGACCGAGAGATCCCTTGTCGAGTGGCACCTCTGCAGAGCTCGACTGCGTTTGTTCCGGCTTACCTAGTCGACCAGCATCCAGACTCATGCACCAATCTCGTTGGACACGGGAGTCATGCCTGGAAAACATCCGGCGCACGCTGCCGCCGGATGAACTCTTTTTCCTGTGGCCCCTTTTTCCTAATCATTTCGGAAAAGTTTGTAAGATTGGATGTTTCGGCGCAGTTTCTGGGTGAGCACATTCAGGAACGACCAAACCAACTGTAGCACAGTCTGTCAGCCTGTTTGTCGGTTATTTTCTTTCAACAGACTGGCAGCCTACGCTACGTAAGCAACTTGGGATAACCAATGGAAACCGAGCAGGTAGAGAGATTCACGTTACTTTGGACGCAGACTCAAACGTCCATCTTGGCGTTTGTTTCCTCATCGGTGACGAGTTTCTCGGACGCCGACGACATCCTGCAGAAGGTGGCCGGGGTGGCCGTTCGCAAGTTTGATCAGTTCGACGGCGAAGGTGACTCGTCCGCGTTCACGGGTTGGGTGATCAACATTGCTCGCTATGAAGTTCTAATGTTTCTGCGGCAGCACGCGAACGATCACCACCGGTTTTTCGCTGAGTCCGTTGAGCAAATCGCAGATGCATTTACCGAGCTGGCTCCCGAGGTCGATGGTCGGCGGCACGCACTGGCTCACTGTGTGAAAGAACTCAGCGATCGACCGCGTGAGGTGCTTGATAAACGCTATGGCGAAGGCCTCGGAACCGGACAAATTGCTGAGTTGATGGGCCTGTCGCCGGGCAATGTGTCCGTCATCCTTAACCGAGCGTACAAGGCACTCCGTGACTGCATTGACGGGCGACTTGCGGCCGAGAACGGATAATGGACAAGATCGAAGACCGAATCATTGCCCATTTGCAGGGCGACGAGACCGCCGAGGAAGCTCGCGAACTGAGTGAATGGATTCGCGATCGTCCGGAGAATGCGAAACTGTTCGCTGAGATGGCATTGATGCACGGGCAGTTGCGTGGCTTGCTATCGGGTGAGGCAAAGGCGCGTAAGAACGGCGTGATCCCTGAATCGGCTGGCGTAGTGGATCTTGTGAGAGGTCCCTCCAACACCGAATTTTTAGCAAGATCCACTACGGCTATCCCGTCAGCTATTGTTCCCACGTTCCTTCAACGCCGCTCGATCCTAAAAAGCACGTTTATCCTCGCAGCAATGGCAGCATGCCTGCTCATCGCGGTGGGAGTCGCGGTGGGAGTCGCGGTGCTGAGCGACGGTGATGGCGACCGAATCGCAGGTGTCACCCAAGCCAACCCAAAGGTCATCGCGACCCTGATGCAGTCATCGAACGCTGTTTGGGAAGGTGACAGTCTCGACGAAGGCATCCCCATTCATCCACAGACGTTGTCGCTACGAAGCGGACTCGTGCGTTTGGAGTTCGTCGATGGCGTCGAAGTGACTCTTCAAGGGCCGGCGGAATACGAAGTCATGGATGTGGGGCGTACGCGGCTGTTGTCCGGTTTGTTGACCGCGATCGTTCCGCCAGGGGCGGAAGGCTTTCAAGTCGATACGCCGACGGCCGAAGTCATCGACCTGGGAACCGCCTTCGGAATCGAACTCGACGATGACGGCATTGCCAACGTTTCGGTCTTCGATGGTGAGGTCGAAGTCAGACCAACCAACAACCTTCAAAGACGACTCGTCCACGAAGGCGAAGCGGTTCGTATCACGAACAGCAATGAAATCGAACCGTCCGAATTCGATGCGGCTGCGTTCAAGAAAGTATGGCCCGTTTCTTCGGGAATCGTTCGATCGACCGGAGCGTTTCGATTCTCGCCTCAGTGGCCCCGACGCTTGCGATTCGTGCAAAGTGATTCGGACATTTTTGTACTGCCCGAAGGCTACGTACAAACGCTCGATCAACCAATCAACGTGAATGTCACTGTGCCAGGTGTCTATCGGACTCAGGCCGACCTCACTGCGCGGGAACTGCCAGTCGGAAGACGCGTGAAGTGCTTTCTTCTGCAATTCAATCCTGTGGAGCAAAGCAACGGGAAACGTCGGCCTCCGTCAAACCGCCCGAATCCGGCTGACCTGAATCCTGATGATCTGAAACGCATTGTTGGCGAGATTACTTTTGATCGCCCTGTGTTGGGATTGATTGTTCGCGGAGACGACCTGAGAGCCAGCGATGGGCGATTCTCGGAGCGTGGCGGACGTGTTCCTCAGAAAGGACGGGCGCTGGAACTATTTGGCACCCCTCGCGACGACGTGATCACGCTCAGTGAAGACCGTCATACCGTCAAGCTAGATCTCGCAGCGTTCGGGATTTTTGGTGATCACGTGCGCGTGATTGTGGATCAACCGTTGGTCGAATATGAAAATCAGGGAATGTGATTGAATATGAAAAGTACTTTGCAAACTGGCGTTCTGGTTCTCGTCTTGATCTCCGCAACGACGGTCCCGTCACTTGCGCTGGATTCAACGTCGTCCACTCCGGCACAGGTCCAGTTTTTCGAAACGAAAGTCCGGCCGGTTCTTGTCGAGCATTGCTACAAGTGTCATTCGCAAGAATCGGACAGCAACGGAGAACTGTTGCTGGACAGTCGTGATGCAGTGCGGCGTGGTGGCGTGTCGGGGCCTGCGGTGGTTCCTGGGAAAGCCGAACGTAGTTTGCTGATCGCGGCGGTTCGATATCAGGATCCCGATTTCGCGATGCCGCCGAGGGAAAGCGGAGGCAAGTTGCCTGATTCAATTATCGCCGATTTGGTACGTTGGGTCGAAATGGGCGCACCCGATCCTCGTGTGGATGAGTCGTCATCGTCGCATGGCTACGATGCCGAGAAAGCAAAATCTTGGTGGGCGTATCAGCCGGTGACATCACCGCAAGTTCCCTCGACTGAGAATCAAGAATGGCCGGTGACCGAGATTGATCGTTTCGTGCTCGCGGGGCTGGAACAGAAATCTCTGCAGCCCGTCGAGTCGGCGGACAAGTCTTCGTTATTGCGTCGCGTGTTCATTGATCTGATCGGTCTTCCGCCGCCACTGAGCTATCAAGAGAAATTTCTGGCGAGCAACGATGACAAGCTTTATGAGCGGGTGGTGGATTGGTTGCTCAAACAACCGCAGTTTGGCGAGCGATGGGGACGTCATTGGTTGGACGTTGCCCGATACGCCGAAACGACCGGTCGCGACTCGAACTTGACCATGCCCCAAGCTTGGCGGTATCGCGACTACGTCATCAAAGCCTTCAACGATGACAAGCCGTTTGATGAATTTATCGTTGAACAGATCGCGGGCGACTTGCTGCGATCGCCAGCTGAATCCGATCGCGTCGAAAAACTGATCGCCACAGGCTTTTTAGCCGTCGGGGCCAAGGGAATTAATGAAGGCGATCCGCGTCAATTCGCCGTTGAGCTCGCCGATGAACAGATCGACACGATGTCGCAGGCGTTCTTGGGAATGACGGTTTCATGTGCCCGATGTCACGATCATAAATTTGATCCCATCACTCAGGCCGACTACACCGCGCTCGCGGGTATTTTCTTGAGCACCGAAACCCACTTCGGCACCGCGGGCGGTGTCAGGGGGCGGAACGCGTCGGACCTAATCGAGGTTCCCAGCAGCGTCAAACTCAAGACGCTCGGTCAAGGCATGTCCCCACGGGACTACGCCGAAAAAGAAACTGAACTCGAGGCGATTACACGTCGACGTGACGAGGCGCTTCGTTCACGAGCACCGAATCAAACACCGGGACCACGCGGCGGTGAATCGGGTGGCAGACAGCAACGCGGCCTCCAACAGCGAGATTCACAACAATTCGGCGCGCAGCAAACAGGACCGCAGCGAACAGGACCGCAGCAAGGCAATCGTCCGCCCAGAGGGAGGCAACAAAGGGGGCCGCAGCGAAATGGAATGCAACGCGGCGGTATGCAGCAGAGCGACTCGGAAGTCAGCGGCTTCGACATCGTTCGCATGATGACGCGAGCGAAATTAATTGAAGTGGAATTGTCGGGATTCAATCCCGATGGCAGCGTCAAGCCAATGGTCATGGGCGTTTCCGACAAACCAACTCACATTGAAACGAATCAAAGAGGGCCAAATCAAGGAGGGCCAAATCAAGGAGGGCAAGGACAAGGGAGAATGGGACAAGGGAGAATGGGACAAGCCGGACCCATGGTCGGTGGCCCGAACAACCGCGGCCGAACAAGCAGCGGCTTTGAAACGATCGCCGACAGCCCTCTGTTGCTCCGCGGCAGCATCGAAAACGAAGCGGACGGTATACCTCGCGGCATTCCCGAATTTCTCTCACACGGAAAGAAGCTTCGCATTGCCCCCGATTCGAGCGGCCGTTTGGAACTCGCTCGCTGGATCGCGTCCAAGGAGAACACATTGACGTCACGAGTGATCGTCAATCGCGTCTGGCACTGGTTATTTGGAAGCGGGTTGGTCGAAAGCGTGGACAATTTCGGCGCGTCGGGAACGCTGCCATCCAATCAGGCGTTGCTCGATCATCTGGCCTCGCGTTTCGTCAGCGAAGGTTGGAGCATCAAGCAACTGATTCGCGAGATCGTCCTCAGCCGTGTCTACCAACTCGACTCGCGGCACAATGAAGAAAACGACGCGGTGGATCCCGACAACCGTTTGAATTGGCGAACCAACGCGCGCCGGTTGGACGCCGAATCCATTCGAGACTGCGTGTTGGTGGCGAGCGGTCAGCTTGATTCGAAACCAATTTCGGGTTCGTTGATCGCAGCGGCGGGGGACGGTCCCGTCGGCGGTGACCGGTTTCAGGCGATTCGCGAAGAGGAAATTGCCGGTGCGTCGGGCCGACATCGGAGCGTCTATCTTCCGATCGCTCGCAGCGTGCAACCGGAATCGTTGGCCGTGTTCGATTTCACCGACCCCAGTGCGGTGCTCGGTTCGCGAAGCACGACGATCGTTCCGCCGCAGGCTCTCTATTTGATGAACGGCGACTTCATGGAAACGCAAGCCAAAGCCATGGCAAAGAGAGTGATGAAAACGTCAGGATTCGAGGCGAGATTTGCCGATGCTTGCCGGTTGACGTTCTGCCGTGAACCGTACCCCGACGAAATCATCGCCGCGAAGAAGATGCGTGGCGACGAATTGGCGACCTGGACTTCGATTTGTCGTGCGCTGCTGTCCAGTGCCGACTTTTTGTTTGTAAATTGACCGAAGTGCAGGCTGCCAGCCTGCTACCAACAATATTGAAACCGACAGGCTGGCAGCCTGTGCTACGTTTACCAACCGGAACCAAAAATGCACCGACGCAATTTCCTGCAAACGACCTCGCTCGGATTCGGCTGGCTCGGGTTCTCGGCATTGGCCGCCGCCGAAGCGATCCGGTCCAGTAAACGGGTGATCTTTCTGTGCATGAAGGGAGCCCCTTCGCACGTGGACACCTTCGATTACAAACCAAGCCTCAATACCGACAGCAGCAAACCGGGACCGCGGTCCGGCAGCAAACTGCTCGGGTCGCGTTGGAAGTTTCGTCAACACGGCGAAAGCGGGCACTGGATGTCCGAATTGTTTCCCCACTTGTCGACGTGCGCCGACGATCTGTGCTTTCTTCACGGGATGCAGACCGAGATCCCCGCGCACCCGCAAGCCTACCTGCAGATGCACACCGGCAGTTCTCAGTTCGTTCGCCCGTCATTGGGTGCGTGGACTCACTACGGTCTCGGTTCACTCAACGAGAACTTGCCCGGTTTTGTCACGATGACGCCGGCCAGCGGATTGGGTGGGTCCCAGAATTACGGTAGCTCGTTCTTGCCCGCTCACCACCAAGGCACACGCCTGGGCAACGACAAGCGACCGATTGCAGGAGTCGAACTGGCGAACCTGGAGCCAAAACTCGACCGAACCGCACAGCGACGCGAACTGGATCTGATTCAGGATCTGAACCGGTCCAAACTATCTCGCGAGCAGCATGACCCGCAGGTGGAAGGTTTGATCGAGTCGTTTGAACTCGGTTTTCGGATGCAGAACGAGATGCCCAACGTGCTCGACCTGAACCAGGAAAACGAAGCGACGCAAAGGTTATACGGAATCGGAGACCCGAAGACGGACGACTTTGGCCGCAAGTGCTTGCTGGCAAAACGAATGGTCCAATCAGGTGTTCGGTTCGTGGAGATCAATCACGGTGACTGGGATCATCACGCCAACATCGGCGACCGACTTCCCAGCAGTTGTGAGTCGGTCGACAAACCAATCACCGGATTGCTAACGGACTTGAAAGCTCAGGGCCTGCTCAACGACACGTTGGTGATTTGGGGCGGCGAGTTCGGACGCACGCCTCACGCCGAAGGCGGCGACGGTCGCGATCACAATGCCAACGCCTTCACAATGTGGATGGCCGGCGGTGGCGTGCGTGCCGGATACTCCCACGGTGCCAGTGACGAGTACGGCTACGAAGCCGTCGAGGGCAAAGTCACGATCGCGGACTGGCACGCCACCATTCTGCACTTGATCGGTTTAGACCATGAAAGTCTCACCTATCAACACGCCGGCCGAGACTTTCGCTTAACCGACATCAAAGGTAACGTCGTCCGCGAAATCGTGGGCTGAGTTACGCTGGTGGAGTTGAAGTCGCAAAGAAAAAGGGGCGATGTAAATGCAGTTCCTTCACAGATCGCAATTACCAACTCTCCTCCACCGACTCGCTAAGGAACGCGGGATCAATAACTGGTGTAGTAAATCTTGTTAAAGACCGCCGGATCAATGACTTCCGCGACGAATGAACCCGCCACTTATTGTTCCAGCGAATCCCGCGTTCCTAATGGGGCGATTAGATGTCATTCCGAGCAGTCGCTCGCTTGCCGTAGACCGACGCCAAAGGATTGGCTGAGATACCGTGCAGAACGACACTTAATAGGATCGTCCATACCGAGGCGCTGACGATCGTTTCGGTTCCCGGCAATTCCTTCGCGACGACCATCGACAGGAACACAATACTGGCCAGACCGCGTGGTCCAAACCAACCGAGAAACAATATCGTATCGCGTTGCAAGTCTTTGCCGATCAAGCACAACGCGACGGGCAGCATCCGCACAACTGTCAAGCTCAGGACCGCGTACACGAATACCTGCCACTGCAATCCGATTATTAAGAAACGCAAGACCAGGGTGCCGAACGCAAACCAGGTCAGCATTGCGAACACGTCTGCCGTCCCCTCCGCAGCTTTCAAAAACTGAGACTTGTGACGTTTCGTGAAAAAGCCAAACGTGAGTCCGCCCAAGAACGAAGCAATAAATCCGCTGCCGCCGATCCACTGAGCCAATCCAAAACACAGCAGGGACAACGCGATAATCGGAATTTGAATCCACGTTCCCTCAACCCATCGACGAACCGTAGCGGCGCGCAACGCAAATCCACCCACCGCCCCGAGCAACACACCCACCACGGCACCGATCCCGATCACCTGAACCATCAGGGACCACACCAATCCGCGAGACTCTTCCATCTCGACCGAACCCTCTGCGATCGTGATGAGGAATAAGATCAAGGGCACACAAATGCCGTCGTTCAAGCCGCTCTCAATGTTGAGACTCTCACGAACCTTAGTTGGCACCGCCGGATTGGTCACCACCGCCTTCCCCAGCGACGCATCCGTCGGAGCCAGCAGGACGCCGATCAACGCGACTTGCAGTAGGCCCAGTTCGCCAAACAGAAGCCACGCAAATCCGACGCCCAACACGATCGTCAGAGGCAATCCGATCAACAACAATCGAATCGGAATCGCCTGCACCGATCGCAGCACATCGAGTTTCGCGTTCGCCGAGTCGGTGAACAAACAAACCGCCAGCGCGATTTCAGCAAGCTGACTGAGCCCCTCGTCACTGAGCGGCAAATCAACCAACCCTAGAATGTGCGGTCCGAACAGCATGCCCGCTGCCACATAAATCACCGCACCATTGACAGGCGTTTTTTCTAACCGCGAGGCAACCAAGCTATAGAGAAACGCAAGGCCCGCCAAAACGGACAGAATTTGATATTCAGACATTCAAGCTGCAAACCAGTTCCACGATCCGATCCGCCTCCGGCGTTCGAAACCGGTATTCCAAGGAACCCGACCAGTCGTCTCGATACAACGAGGCATCATGGGTAACGATAAGAATGCCTTCGTCCACAGTGAATGAAATCCCGGAAAACCGCAAGTCATCAAAATCCGTATTGATCAATCGCTTCCGCCATCGAAATGCAATCATGCGATTGTCGCAAACGGAAATGGATCCGGCAAACCATTGACGCCTCCAGGCGGAGTAACGACCCGGTGCTCGGGAATCACGCAACGTGATCGAGCAACCGAGATGCTCGCATACGATTGTCCGTGAATCAAACGGAATCAGCCTCGGCTGGCAACCGTGCCAGGCCAACCGTTTGGAGGAAGTTCATTTGCTAAAAAGCTTCCAGATAGAACGTCAGTCAAGTATTCGGAACACCAGGATGCAGTCACTCCGGCCTCGCAACCAGGCCGCCAATGTATCCACCCAGTATCGACGCCGCAAGGAAATAAGTGATTGTCACCGTCACGAAAAGATTTCGAGGTAGCAAGCGTTCGTCGATCATCGCGATCGGCCAAACGACAAGCCAACCCAGGATGCCGAACGGAACGATCGCGACCAGCGTCCAGAACATCGACGAGAGAACCCCGATCACAAGTGCCGGAGTACTCGGCGTCACACGGAACGCGGCGATCGGACCGACGATGAACGGAAACGCAATGGGTATCCACAACGAGTCCAGTCGCGAGAGGGCGAGCGAGATCGCGCAAAGGAGGGTCAGGGCAAGCAGGTTTGAAGTCGAAAATTGTGGCCGGGGCAATCGCAAATCTCCGCATTGAGTTCAGTCGAATATCGGTACCGATCACCAGGTAAACGACAGCGAAACAATAACTGGCGTAGCCTCGTCCACTACCATTCACCGCGTCTTATTATTTCGCTGTCGCTAACCCCGTCGATGGAGTCGTACGTCCAGCGATTCGAATCCGATGTTTCGTTCGAACTTGGCTTCTCGTTCCACATTGGGAATTGCTTCGATAACTTCGATTTTCCCGACGTGTTGACAGAGCACTTCCATCAGCGACCGAATGACGAGTCTCGCGTGGGCCGCGCCTTGACACAAGTGCGTCCGGAACCCGAACGAGACGTGCGGGTTGGGGCGACGATCCAGACGAATCTCTTCGGGGGATTCGAAAACCGTTTCGTCATGGTTGGCCGACGCCCAGCAGAGTCCGACGCGATCGTTTTTGGAAACCAGCACGCCATGAACTTCCGCACCCTCGGGGCACACGCGTCCGATTTGCGTCAAGGGCATGAAGACTCGGAAAAACTCTTCGCTCGCCAGAGTGATTCGGCGTGTATCTTCACGTAAGTATTCCAACGACGTTGGATTGGAACCCAGGTAGGCGATGATCGATGTGATGCTGTGAATGATGGTGTCTCGGCCTCCTGCGAAAGCGAGGTTTCCGAAACCCACGCACTCGGCACGCGTCAGCGATCGGCCTTGGAACCTGGCTTGGGTCAACGCGCTGAAGAAATCGTCGCTCGGATTCGCCTCCGCCCGATCGAGTTGCCCGTTGAGATAGTCTTCCAACACGTTGCCGGTTTTGAATTCGCCCCCCGTCACTCTGAAAACGTGGACACCCCAGCGAATCCAAACATCCGCCTCCGACTCGGGCATGTTCAATAAATGGGTCAAACCGCGCGACTGAACCGGCAGCGCCAAGTCGGCAACGGCTTCGAACTCTGCACCGCCAACGAGCGGCATCATGGCGGAGGTGACCATCGCTTTGACACGTGCGATCACCTCCGGATCCTTCGCTCTCAGAAAAAACGGTTCCGTGATCGCACGGTACTCGGCATGATCCGGCGGGTCCGCTTCGATGGGGAGTTGCCGGACGGTCCGCACGGTTTCCTCAGACGGGATCGGAACTCGGAAGGGTGCATTGGAGCTGAACTTTTGCCAGTTCGTCGCGGCTTGCTTCAAGTCCGCGTGCCGAAGGATCATCGTGATCTCCTCACCGTGAAACGGACATTGCATCACACCATCACGTTGCCGCGCTTCGCGGAAAGGGTCCGCACCGGCGGTCACCGTCTTTTTTGACATCTCGAGATCCTAGGTTTGCCGTTCTTGGAACCTGCTAAACTTGACTGCAATCAGGGTAACCATGGAGCACGGAATCGTTCGTTCAATATCCATACTCCGCTGCCCGAGCTTCAAATTCCGTGACGCGACGATGCTCGTCAAGGGTGGATTTCAGATACGGACGAAGCAAAGCAATCAACACTGCCAAGCAAAACATGAGCAGCAGCAGGCTGCGAAGGCTGAAGCGTCGATCGTAGCCCGCAATCACAAGGAGACAGCAGACAGTAACAAGCATAACACATACCGCAATGTTGCTCATCAACGCGCTCTGATCAAACGATGCCTCTCTCGGCCGAAGATCCTCATCAAACAGAAACTCGCCGTTGTTGAAGATCGCCCAATTGACGCGCACCAACACTGGCTGCGGCCACCCGCTCGATCGAGACAGACGAACGGGCCGAGAGATGTATTTGGGACGTAAGATCGAAGTGCCGTCTTCCTGGGCGACAATGCAGCGAAGATTCATCCCCGCGCAAACCAACGCCACGCACGACGCAATCAAAACGACCAGTCGCCTTCTCTGTGGAGCCTTCAGTTTCACCGGTTTCGCTCCAGCAATCGGTTAATGGTGTAGGCAAACTCATGGTCGCCGTGGCACGCGACTTCCTCCGCAGATTGCTGTACCACGCGAAATCGACGAGAGACTCGATCTTTTCAGCGTAATGCACTATCGCAGACCGAGCAACCTTGTGGGATCGTCGACCCGGGCCGTAGGAATCATGACTCACTCTCAAGAAGACGGTTCGGGTCGACGCCAAGATGCCAATGGGAAGCACGGCGAGAGGCGTGAATGAGACCGCTGTGAATGAATCGGTTTCAATCAAGATGGCAGGTATAAAAGCGTGACGTACGTCAGCCTTTCCAGGCTGACACCCAACACCCGTGTCAGGCTAAAAGCGTGACGTACGTCAGCCTTTCCAGGCTGACACCCAACACTCGTGTCAGGCTAAAAGCCTAACGTACGTCAGCCTTTCCAGGCTGACACCCAACACTCGTGTCAGGCTAAAAGCCTGACGTACGTCAGCCTTTCCAGGCTGACACCCAACACGCGTGTCAGGCTAAAAGCGTGACGTACGTCAGCCTTTCCAGGCTGACACCCAACACGCGTGTCAGGCTAAAAGCGTGACGTACGTCAGCCTTTCCAGGCTGACACCCAACACGCGTGTCAGGCTAAAAGCCTAACGCACGTCAGCCTTTCCAGGCTGACACCCAACACTCGTGTCAGGCTAAAAGCCTAACGTACGTCAGCCTTTCCAGGCTGACACCCAACACTCGTGTCAGGCTAAAAGCCTGACGTACGTCAGCCTTTCCAGGCTGACACCCAACACTCGTGTCAGGCTAAAAGCCTAACGTACGTCAGCCTTTCCAGGCTGACACCCAACACGCGTGTCAGGCTAAAAGCCTGACGTACGTCAGCCTTTCCAGGCTGACACCCAATACCCGTGTCAGGCTAAAAGCCTAACGTACGCAGTAGCCCTTCGATTGCGTTGGTTTCATCCTGATAGGTGAGGTCAATTTGTAGATAACCGAGCGGCACGCCGGTGATCGAATCAACGCTTAGCTTCACCGCGTCTTTGTGGGTGCAGAGAACCAAGTCGAGCGGTCCGGCGGCTTTGACCGCTGCGATCGATGCGTTCAACCGTTCGCGTGTCTCACGATCATAAGCGTCGTGATCGGAGAGTCGGTCATGCGAAACAATCGTGCCGCCACAATCACGTACCGATTGTTCGAACGCGTCAGGATTACCGATCGCCGACACGAGCGCACACGAGCGACCGACGAGAAACTCGATCGGTTCGCTGCGGCCACCATCCATCTGGATGCTCGCGGGGCGGTGAACGGTTTCGATCACGGGTCGATCCCCGAGATAGCGACCGATGCGAGCGTGAATGGATTGCAATGTTTCAATGTCAACTTGATCCGTTCGACTGAGGATCACGGCGTCGGCGCGGCGCAGGCTGCTCATCGGTTCTCGAAGGTAGCCGCGCGGTAGCAAGTAATTGAAACCGAACGGGCAGGTTGCATCGACGACGACGAGGTCGAGGTCGCGGTGCAAGCGGCGGTGTTGGAACCCGTCGTCCATGACCAAGACTTCGGATTCGAGTTCTTCGACCGCGATGCGAGCGGCCTCGACGCGGTCGGCGTGTTGCACATGCGGCACGTCGGGCAACCGCTCGGCCATCTCCATCGCCTCGTCGTTGACGCCGGATTCACCGGCGCCGTAACCGCGGCTGATGATCGCCACTCGATGCCCGAGATCTCGCAAACGCGTGCATAGATCGCACACGAGTGGTGTCTTCCCGGTGCCGCCGGTGGTGAGATTGCCGACGCTGATGACGGGCACCCCGGCGCGATAAATCGTCTTGCGTCCGGAATCGTATTGGTATCGCCGGACGCGTGCTCCGGCCGAGTAGACGAGGCTGGCGGCGCGCAGCGCCGCTCGCGTTGAGATCGCGACCGGGCCGGTTGTTTGACCGCTAAGCAGGGAACGGTGGTCGATGTTCATAACCGGTTGCGGGGATGGCTTGTTGGATTGTTCCAACGTAGACGTTCTGGATTCAGCACCCCTTCCGCTACGGAGGTCGTGCGGCTTTGAAGTGCCTTTGCGGCAGCGACTTGCGGCACCCCGCCCGCAACGCGGGTGTTGTCGGGAAGCAAGCGTTCAGCGAAATTCGCAGGGGAGGGCAATTCGCTTGGCCCTCCCCTTCGCATTCGCCTGAACGGCTCTGCTCGACCCCTCCCCAACTTCGTTCGGGAGGGGGGGAGGGTAACTACCCGCAATGCAACTTTAAAAACCGCACGCCCGCGTTCCGGGCGGGGTGCTCGTCCTGAAATCGCAGGCTAGCAGCCTGCACTACGGGATCAAACGCTGGCCATTGCCGTGCCCATCGTCAAACCGGGGGCGGGTAGGTTGCTCGACCCTTCCAGGAAGATGTCGATCGAGCGTGCCGCACCACGGCCCTCGTTGATCGCCCACACGACGAGACTTTGACCACGCCGACAATCTCCGGCCGCAAAAACACCATCGACGTTGGTCGCAAAACTGCCATGCTCGGCTTGGAGATTACTGCGACCGTCGGTCTTCACACCGAACAATTCGGCGATTTTTTTCTCAGGGCCTAAGAAACCCATTGCGAGCAAGATCAATTGGGCGGGCCAATCCTTCTCGCTGCCTTCGACTTCGGACATCTGCCATCCACCTTCGTCGTTCTTGGTCCACTGGACCTGGACGGTTTGGATGCCCTTGAGTTTGCCGGCATCGTCGACGAGATACTTCTTGCTGAGAATTTGATACTCACGTGGATCCTTGCCGAACTTCGCTTCGGCCTCTTCGTGCCCGTAATCGACACGGAAGACACGCGGCCACTGCGGCCACGGATTCTCCGGTGCACGATCGGCGGGTGGTTTGGGCAGCAGTTCGAAATTGACGAGCGAGCGACAACCGTGACGAATGCTCGTGCCGATGCAGTCGGTCCCGGTATCACCGCCACCGATCACGATCACGTCCTTGCCCTCGGCGCTGATGAACCGACCGTTGAGGCTGTCGCCGTGAACGCTCTGCTGCGTGTTCGCGGTCAGGAATTCCATCGCGAAATGAACGCCCTTGGCATCGCGACCTTCGAGCGGAAGATCACGAGGGTTGGTGGCGCCACAGGCGAGCAACACGGCGTCGTGTTGTTCGCGCAGTTCATCCGGCGAGATGTCTTTGCCGACATTCACCCCGGTAAGGAACTCGATGCCTTCGGCGGTCATCTTATCGACGCGTCGTTGGATCGTTTCCTTGGCCAATTTCATGTTCGGGATGCCGTACTGCAGCAACCCGCCGATACGATCGGCCCGTTCGAACACGGTGACCCGGTGCCCGGCTTTGTTGAGCTGATCGGCGGCCGTCAAACCGGCCGGTCCACTACCGACGATGGCGACTTTCTTTCCCGTTCGTGATTGCGGCGGTTCGGGTTGAATCCAACCTTCTTCCCAGGCCCGGTCGACGATCGCGTTCTCGATGTTCTTGATCGTCACCGGCGGACTGTTGATGCCCAGCACGCAGGCGCCCTCACACGGTGCGGGGCAAGTCCGACCGGTGAACTCGGGGAAGTTGTTGGTTTTGTGCAGACGTTCGATCGCTTCTTTCCAACGGTTGTTGTAGACGAGATCGTTCCACTCCGGGATCAAATTATCGATCGGACAACCGCTCGCCGATTGGCAAAACGGAACGCCACAATCCATGCACCGAGCGCCCTGGGTTTTGAGTTGATCGGTTTTGTGCTCGGTGTAGATTTCGTCGTAGTCGTTGATGCGAACGACCGGCAAACGCCATGGCACTTTTTCGCGATCGAACTCTTTGAATCCGGTGGGATTACCCATGATAAGACCTAGTGGCAAAGGGGAAATGAAATGGAAAAGTGAGCGTCAGTCAATGAGCCGTTTTGGCGCTAGCCACGGTTATTTTCGTTAGCCGTTTTGACGCTAGCCCCGGTTGTTTTCGTCAGCTGATGGGCGTTAGCCCCGGATGTCGGTGTGGAAACCTGGGCTAGCGGTCTGTCGGCTAACTCGACCAGCAAACCGCTGGACGAGTTTGTCAACAAAGCCGAAAGGAAAATCAAACCGCCACGGGAATCGCAGCGAGTTGATTCGCTCTTTCTTGTAGCACTCGTTTGTAATCGGTCGGCATGACCTTCACGCACTGTTTGAGGAACGTCGGCCAATCGTCGAGGGCTTCGCCGGCGACCACGCTGCCGGTGTACCCCTGGTGACTGCGGATCATGTCCTTGACCATCGCTTCTTCCTCGCCGGGTTCGATTTTTTCAAGTTCGACGGTGGCGAGGTTACAGTGCAAGTTGAAATCACCTTTGCGATCCCAAGCGTAGGCGATGCCGCCGGACATGCCGGCGGCAAAGTTACGTCCGGTCCAACTGAGCACGATGACGCGTCCGCCGGTCATGTATTCACAACCGTGATCACCGACACCTTCGACGACCGCGTTGGCACCGCTGTTACGGACCGCAAAACGCTCCGCAGCACGTCCGCTGAAGAACGCCTCGCCGCTCGTTGCACCGTACAAGCACACGTTGCCGACGATCACGTTATCGACCGCCGCGAACGTTTTCTCACGCGGCGGATAGACGAGAATCCGGCCTCCCGACAAACCCTTGCCGACGTAATCGTTGGCGTCGCCTTCGAGTTCGATCGTCACACCGTGCGCGAGGAACGCACCGAGACTTTGTCCCGCCGAACCCGTCAAATCGATGTGAATGGTATCGTCGGGCAATCCTTTTTGACCGTGGACTTTGGCGATCTCGTGCGACACAATCGTACCGACGGTGCGGTTGATGTTGATGATCGGTGACATGATCCGGACCGGTTCGCCGGTATCGATCGCCGAGCGGGCTTCGCCGAGCAGTTTCGTCATGTCGAGCGATTTTTCCAAACCGTGATCCTGAGCACGCGAACAGATCACGCCCACGTTTTCGTGCGCTCGGACGGCCGGATGCAGGACTTGGGTGAGATCCAATCCGTCGCTCTTCCAGTGCTTGATCGCCTGATCGGTCTTCAACACATCGCTGCGTCCGACCATCTCATCGATCGTGCGGAAACCGAGTTTGGCCATCAACCGGCGAGCGTCTTCGGCGACCATGAACAGGTAATTCACGACGTGCTCGGGTTTGCCCGTGAACATCTTCCGCAGTTCCGGATCCTGGGTTGCGATTCCGACCGGGCAAGTATTCAGGTGACACTTCCGCATCATGATGCAGCCGAGCGTGATCAACGGAGCGGTCGAGAAACCGAACTCCTCCGCACCGAGCAGGGCGGCGATCACGACGTCGCGTCCGGTTTTCAAACCGCCATCGGTTTGCAACACCACGCGGCTGCGGAGATCGTTGAGCACGAGCACTTGGTGCGTTTCCGCAATGCCAAGTTCCCACGGCAAACCGGCGTGTTTGATACTCGTCAGCGGCGACGCTCCGGTACCACCGGTATCACCAGCGATCAGGATATGATCGGCGTGCGCCTTGGCCACCCCCGACGCGATCACACCGACGCCAACCTCGCTGACGAGTTTGACACTGACACGGGCGGACGGGTTGCTGTTCTTCAAATCGTGGATGAGCTGCGCGAGATCCTCGATCGAATAAATATCGTGGTGCGGCGGCGGGCTGATCAATCCGACACCCGGCGTGCTGTAGCGGATGCCGGCGATGTAGTCGTCGACTTTCTGGCCCGGCAACTCGCCGCCTTCACCTGGTTTGGCACCTTGCGATACTTTGATTTGCAATTCGTCGGCATTGGCAAGGTACTCGATCGTGACGCCGAAACGTCCCGAGGCGACCTGTTTAATCGACGATCGTTTCGAGTCACCGTTCTCGAGCGGTTTGAATCGAGCGGGATCCTCGCCCCCTTCGCCGGTATTGCTTTTACCGCCGATACGGTTCATTGCGATCGCGAGCGTCTCGTGCGATTCGGCACTGATGCTGCCGAGGCTCATCGCTCCGGTGCAGAACCGTTTGACGATGTCCTTGGCGCTCTGGACTTCGTCGAGTGGCAGCGACGGGCCAGCGACGCCCTCTTTGAATCCGAACAAACCCCGGAGCGTGCAACGGGTCCGGTTGTCTTCGTTGACCGCGTGCGCGAACTGCCAGTAGGCGTCCTCGTCGTTGTTGCGTGCGGCCACCTGCAGACTGGAGATCGCCTGCGGGCTCCAAGCATGTTTTTCACCTTCGGCACGCCAGTGGTACTCGCCGAGGTTAGGCAGCGAGGGGAGTTTGTCGCCGATCTTTTCGGGGTAACCGAGTTTGTGACGACGCAGCGTTTCCTCGGCAACGATGTCAAACGACACGCCTTGGATGCGGCTCGCGGTGCCAACAAAACAACGTGCGATGATCTCATCTCGTAGACCCAATGCCTCAAAAATCTGAGCACCCTTGTAGCTCTGCAACGTGCTGATGCCCATCTTGGCCATGACCTTCAACATGCCTTTGCCGATGCCCTTGCGATACGCGAAAACGATTTTTTCATCGTCCAGCGTGGACGGCAGTAAACCATCGCGGTGAGCCTGCCAAAGAGCCTCGAAGGCGAGGTACGGGTTGATCGCGTCGGCGCCGTAACCGATCAGCAAACAGTGATGATGGACTTCGCGCGCCTCCCCGGTTTCGAGCACCAATCCGACGCGGGTCCGCTTGGCACGGGCGATGAGGTGGTGGTGAACCGCACCGGTGGCCAGCAACATGCTGACGGGGACTCGCTCGTGGGAAACCTCGCGGTCGCTTAACACGACCAACTCGGTCCCCTCGTCGCAAGCCGCTTCGGCTTCCGCACAAATCCGGTCCAGCGTTTTCTGAACGCCCGCTTTGCCTTCGAGACGGTCGAACGTGATGTCAATCGTGCGGCTCTTCCAACCTTCGTAGTTGATGTGTTTGATCGCTGCGATTTCTTCATTCGTCAAAATCGGGTGATCAACGAGCAAGCGGTGGCAGTGCTGAGCGGTCGCGGCGAGCAGGTTTCGTTCCGGACCAATGTAACACTCCAACGACATGATCACCTCTTCGCGGATCGAATCGATCGCCGGGTTGGTGACCTGGGCAAAGAGTTGTTTGAAGTAATCGTAGATCATCCGCGGTTGGTCGGACAAACACGCCAATGCTGAATCATTGCCCATCGAACCGACCGGATCACGGCCCTGTTCGACAAGCGGACGCAGCATGAAATTCATCGTCTCGGCGGTGTAACCGAACGCTTGCATACGCGACAACAACGTGTCTTTATCGAACCCGTGTGGTTCCTGTTCGGGATGCAAATCGGACAGCCGGATGCGTTGCTCCTTGAGCCACTTTCCGTAAGGCTTGCGAGCGGCAAAGGTTTGTTTCAGTTCCTCGTCGGGGATCAAGCGTCCCTCTTCAAAATCGATGAGGAACATTTTACCCGGTTGCAAGCGGCCTTTCTCGCGAACGATCGATGGGTCGACCGGCAACACGCCGACTTCGCTGGCCATGATCACGCGGTCGTCGTGCGTGATGTAGTAACGGCTGGGACGCAAACCGTTGCGATCGAGCGTCGCACCGATGTATTTCCCGTCGGTGAAGACGATCGAGGCGGGTCCGTCCCACGGTTCCATCAGGCAACTGAAGTACTCGTAGAACGCCCGCTTTTCCTCCGGCATGGTTTGGTGTTTTTGCCAAGCCTCGGGGACCATCATCATGATCGCTTCTTGCAACGTCCGCCCGTTCATCAACAGGAACTCGAGCACGTTGTCGAACGTGCCGGAATCGCTCAAGTGCGGTTCAATGACCGGGAACAGTTTTTTCAACTCGTCGCCGTAGACTTCGCTCTCGGCCATGCCTTCGCGGGCACGCATCCAGTTGCGGTTACCACGCAGCGTGTTGATCTCACCGTTGTGGCTCATGAAACGCAGCGGTTGGGCGCGGTCCCAGCTCGGGAACGTATTTGTCGAAAACCGACTGTGGACCATCGCCAAGTGAGTCTCGAAATCCTCGTCGCGAAGGTCGGGGAAATACGGCATCACCTGAGCCGGCGTGAGCATGCCTTTGTAGATGATGACCTTCGTCGATAAGGAACAGATGTAGAACACGAGTGCTTGCTCGAGCGTCTCGCTGCCACGCAGTTCGTGCGAGGCTTGTTTGCGGACGAGATACAAACGGCGTTCGAATTCCTCTTCGGACAAACCGTCGGCGGCGGCCACGAAGAGTTGTTCAATGACCGGTTCGCTCTGTCGTGCCGTCGGACCGATATCGGCCGCTTCGGCTTCCTGGGGAACGTCACGCCAACCGATCAAGGTTTGCCCGGACTCGATGATCAACCGCTCCATCGTGTCCTTGCAGATCTTCCGCTCGGCATCGTCCGGTGGTAGGAAAATCAGACCGGCGGCGAATTTGCCCGCTTCCGGCAAATCGATACCCAGGTCTGCTTTGGCAACCTTGCGAAGGAACCGGTGCGGCAACCCACACAGGATGCCCGACCCGTCGCCGGTGTTCGCCTCGCAGCCGCACGCACCGCGGTGATCCATGTTCTGCAAAATCGTATCCGCATCGATCACGATCTGATGACTCGGGGCACCTTTGATATGAGCGACGAAGCCCACACCGCAGGCATCTTTTTCCATTTCAGGATCGTAGAGGCCTTGAGCGGGTGGCAAATGAAAACGGTTTGGTTTATTCATCGTCAATATTTTTCAGTGAGGAGTAATGGAATAGTGAAAGCGAAGTGTCGATCCCCATGTTGAGTCAGTTCTTTCTAAATCAACACCGACGCGGCCCGATCTCGGGACTCGCTTCTCTCTCGGTCGGCCTTCGCCGCCTCGGTTTTCGTGAGCAGGTCATGCTCCATATCGCGGCCCAACAGCAGTGAGCCGAACTCGATCGCGGCGCGGCTCAGTTTGCCACGTTTGCGAAAGAGAATGCCCAACGGGCGAACCAATCGAATCTCACGGCACGCGACGACTCGCAACATCCCGTTGGCCGTTTCGCGACGCACGGCCGCCTCAGGAACGATTCCGATTCCACGACTGGCCTGGATCGCCCGCACGATCGAATCGCAGTTGTCAAACTCCATTGACGTTTCAACCGCAATCCCAGCGGATTTTAAACACTGGTCAATCGAATGACGCAAATCCAGCCCTCGCTCGAACCCGATCATCTCGATTCCGTGCAGGCGAGAGGCCGGAATCTCCGTTTCACTCGCCAAAGGATGCTCAGCCGAACAAACCAATCGCATCGGTTCGTTCAACCACGCAATCGCACCGAGTGCTTTCGTCGCCTTCGGAAAACTGACCAATCCGAAATCGACCTCGTTCTCGAGCACGAGTTCCATCACCCGCTGGCTCGATCCGAACTCCGTCCGCACCCGCACCTCCGGATGATTTTGCTCGAAAGCCTTCGTCGCCTCCGGCATGTAGCTCAAACCGACGGAATAAACCGTGCCGATCGTCACTGTATCGCTTAGTTGCCGGCCTTGGCTCTGAACCTGATCTTCGAGTTCACGGTACTGACGAACGATGTCCCGAACCCCTCGGAGATAGATCTTGCCGGCCTGGGTCAGCGTGAAGGGTCGTTTCGAGCGATCGATCAACTTCGTCTCCAAAGACTCCTCCAAATGCCCGATCGACTGGCTTACAGCGCTTTGAGTCACGCCAGCTGCCCCGGCGGCTTTGGAAAAGCTCCGTTGGTCGGCGACGTGGCAAAAAAGTTCGAGTGTCCGAAGCTGCAAATTCGCACCGTATTAAAAAGTCTGATAGTACGCAGCACGATCGTAAGATCGGCTAATGCGAGAAGATTACTTCGTAAATCTCAATTCGTCAAGAGTAACCCGGTTTAACGCCCCCCCCCGGTAGACTCGGTTGTATTGATGATCGACGCTTGAGGCCCGCCCTGGGCTGTTCAACATTTGATGTCGACGTGGTTTCGATCAAGTCCGTTTTTCTTCCGCGACGACTGAAACGAATACGGATCGATTTCTTGCTCTGCGGCCCTGCGATCTCTTCGTTTCGATCTTGCATGGAGGGATTTAAACGCATGAGGTCACAGAGACGCAGGGAAACGCAGAAGTTCCACGTGGGAACAAACATTGCGCAAATGAAGATCCTCGCAAGATCACATTTTTAACGGACCAACCTTCGCCCTGTCCGTCACCCACAACTTTTTTACGCCGAAGGTGTAGCATCCGTTAGCGGGTGGTCGAGCGAAGCGAACACCACCGGAAAACGAAATTAACAAGGATTTCGATCCCGAAGGTGGTCGCAGCTCAACAGGCATGAACACTGCGACACCCTTCGGGGTCGGATTCGGAGATCATTTCCTGTCCGGCTGCGCTCAACCGCCGGCTCATGGCTGAAATCCCTTCGGGATACTTGTGGGTAACTGACAAAGCACTGCCGAGGGATGGCCGCTCGATTGGGGCATTGAAAGAAACCATCCGATCAGCGAGATGGCTTTCTTATTTTCACGCCACGCCGTTTGGTGGCTAGCCAGTCACGTTTGTACGTCAGCCTTTCCAGGCTGGAATGGGCAAAACAATTTCAGTCTGGAGAGGCTGACGGGTTTTTTTGGGAATCGTTCTTGCCCCCTATTGAGAGGAGGGGGGCAATATCACCAAAACAGTTTTGCAATAAAGAATCGCTTGGAAACGGGGCCCAACAGCCGCATGGACGGTGATCCATCGGAGCGTTCCAGCCGGTAAATCGTCAGAGGCGACGGTGGGATTCGAACCCACGAATAAAGGATTTGCAATCCTTCGCCTTAGCCACTTGGCCACGTCGCCTTCCGCTTCGGACAACCGTTCCCCTTTCGAGGGAAACACGACTCCGAGGAGCGTGTTCGGTTGATCCCTAGTTTCGCAGAAAATGTTCCGGTTAGGAAGACCAGGTTGGTTTGTTTTTCAAGCCGCCGGTCTCATTCTCTTTGCTATTCTTCTCATCGTCATTCGAGTGCGAAAGCTTGAGTGCGGAGCGGCAAAAGAACGAGGATTAGACCGCCGAAAGTGCTTCTTGTAACGCAGCCTTGGGCCGGATGCCGACGAAAGTGTCGGAGATTTCGCCGTCTTTGAAGAGCAACAGCGTTGGGATGCTGTTGATGCCGAATTTCTGTGCCACGCCGGGGTTTTCGTCGATGTTGACTTTCCCGATCGAGACGGACGGGTTTTCTTGGGCGAGTTCTTCGATCATCGGGGCGATTTGACGGCAGGGGCCGCACCAGGGCGCCCAAAAATCGACGAGTACTGCCGAACCGCTCTTGAGGACTTCGGAATCGAAATTGGCGTCGGTGAATTCTTTAACCGCTTCGGAGGCCATGATGGGATCCAGTATTAAAGGAGGACTGATGAGTGGAGAGTTTTAGGAAGAGTCAATTTAGCGTTTCCATGTTCAGGCACCAGAGGCTTCGGCGGCAGGTTTGCCGAGAATCGGTCAAGATGGCAGAAACAAACGTGTTTTGAATCTCAGATCAACGGGGCAGCAAACACTGGGCCAACTGGTCCAGGATCACGGCGGTGGCGCCCCAAATTCGCTGCGAGCGATACGCAAATGCGGGAGCACGAAAGCGGATCTGGGCGACTTCGGTTGCCGCCGAATCGGCCGAACGCACGCTGCGATGATGCCAAATCGTTGACACGGATGTGGGCGATTCGAGGTTGGTTTGTGCGAGTACCCCCTTGAGCGGAAATTCGATGACCTCGTCGACTTCGCCGGGGTCGGGTTTCCACGGTCGATCGGGTTTTCGCAAGATGCACACGATCGGGGTGACGTGATGGTCGCTGGCGTAGACGTATTGCACAGGCAGTTGGCCGCAGATTCGGATCACCTCGGCGGGTTGGCCGAGTTCTTCTTCAAATTCTCTCAGTGCGGCCTGCGGTGGTGTTTCGTCGGATTCGATCCGGCCTCCTGGGAAACAGATTTGCCCGGCGTGGTTTCGGAGGGTGTGAGGGCGACGTGTCAGCGGGAACACCCAACCGCAATCGGGATCCCAAAACATGCCGACGGCGACGGCGGCGTGCCGTGATTTCAGCCTCGCGGGTCCTCGATGGCGCCCGTAGGCGAGTTCCGGTGTCATGTTCCACTGGAGCGGATGCGGGTTGCCCGACAGGCCCGACAGTCGTTCGTTCAACCGCGCCGCCATCTCGCGGGAGCGTTGATCGATCGTCGGACCGGCAATTCTCGTCGGATCCGCAATTTTGGGTAGGCCAACGGATGAGTTAGGCAGGTCGTGTTCCGGGGAGGACATTGCCAGAGATGACCGGATCAGATGAGCGATTCCAGGAGTCGACGTAGTTTCCTCAACTCAACGCGGTGATCGTGGCCTTCCATGGGAACCATGTCGATGGTGAGGGCACGAATGTATTTTTCTCGTTCGAGCTGGGTGACGATTCTGCCGTAGTCGATTTCGCCTTGCCCGACGCTGACTTGGAATTTCTCTGGGCTGGTATCACGGAACTGCACGTTGGTGACGTATTTGAGCAGTTGGTCGAAACCTTTTCCGACGGCCATTGCTTTGGCGACGGCGGGATTGCTCGCCGAGGCGATCAACGCAACGCTGGGGTCGAGGGAGATCCCGAGCCCGTCGATGTTATTGCATAGGACGAGGAGCGTGTCGGGATCTTCGCTCAGGCAACCCAACGCACATCGGACGCTGACCCGGACGCCTTCGCCCTCGGCGATCGAGACGAGACGTTTGAGATGTTCGACCTCTTCGTTGAAGGGCGTGCCTTTTTCGGCCGAAGGAACCGAGATGTTCACCACTTTCGAGGCCTTCGCAATTCGGCACATCATGTGGAATTGTTCATAGTGTTCTTCCCCGGTCGTCGCCAGTTCCAAGCGATATCCGCTGATGTCCATCCGGTGGGTGTAGCGGAGCGTGTGAACGGCCCGGTCCTCGTCGACAAGCAGTTCGCTCGGCTTAATCGGTCCGACGGATTCTTGCACGGAAATTTCGACGGCGGTGAAGTCGAGATCCTGCAACAGCTCGATCGAGGCCTGTAGTTCGAGGTCGGGCCAACAGAGAGTCGAAGCGGCAATAAACACGCGAGGAGTCCTTTCCAGAAAACCAAAAAAACATTGAATCAAGAAGAGTTACTCTAGCGTGAAGTCGCCGTGAAAGTCCAGTCGTGTCGAGGGATTCTAACGAGGGATTCCAAAGAGGGATTTCAAAGTGGGATTCCAAAAGGGGAGTCCTCGGCGAGCACGAATCCACCGATGATTTGCCGCCGCGTGAGCGAAAACTCGGGCGGGTCATCTTGTGACCGGGCGGGCGGGTTTGGTATGCGAGTGGTTGTGTTTTGGTCGACCGTTTTGCCTGGTTCTCTTTGGATACCCACTCATGTCCGCTGTCACTCCCTCGGGGAACGCCTCCGCCATCGCTCAGTTCAACTCAGCCCAATCGGCAGCCCAATCGGGTGAGTCCGGAACTAACGACGGATACAATGATCTTGGCACCGCCGATTTCTTGAAGCTGCTGATTCAGGAACTGCAAAACCAGGATCCGCTCAATCCGATGGAAAACTCAGACATGTTGCAGCAGATCGGGTTGATCCGCGAGATCGGGGCGACCGACCAATTGACCGGGACGCTGACCACGTTGTCTGACAACCAACAGCTCGTGACCGCGAGCGGTTTGATCGGCAAGAAGGTCACAGGGCTCGCGAATGATTCCAGCCCCGTCGACGGGGTGGTGGACCGGGTGACGGTGGAAACTAATGGCGAAAACGAAGCACGTTCGATCAAAGTTCACGTTGGTGGAAAGACGATGATCCTAGAGAACATTCGCGATATTCAAACTGGGTCGAGTTTGCCGATTGAAGAGGCAGACTCCTGATCCGGTCACGCCTCAGGAGAATCACCCGTGGGTTTGCAATCCGCTCTAACGACCGCCCTCACCGGGCTAAGTGCCGCCGAAGCCCAGATCGATGTGATCGGCAACAACCTGGCCAACTCGCAAACGGTCGGTTTCAAGTCGTCCAGTGTGGTGTTTGCGACTCAGTTTTCGCGAACCCTTTCGCTCGGGTCCGGCCCTTCGGCCAACAACGGGGGGACCAACCCTCGTCAAATCGGTTTGGGCGTTCAGGTGGCCGAAATCGCGGCGAACCACGACCAGGGTACGATCGAAATCAGCAGCAGCAGCAGTGATTTGGCGATCCAGGGGGACGGGTTTTTCCAGGTCCAGGCCACCGATGGCGAGCGACTGTATACCCGTAACGGCATATTTAAGCTCAACAGCAATGCCGAACTCGTCAACTCAACCGGTCAACGATTGCTCGGTTTTGGAGTTGACGATCAGTTCAATTTACAATCTTCTCGATTGACGCCGTTGACGGTTCCTTTGGGGACGAAGACGGTTGCCAAAGCGACCGAGAACGTTTCGTTCGAAGGCACGTTGACTCCCGAGGGCGAGATCGCTTCGGCGGGCCAGGTGGTCGAGAGTAGGCACCTCGGCGACAACCAAGTGCCTCGCCCGGATGCTTCGGGCGTCCGCATTACGACGGCGCCGAACGCCGAAATCGGCGGCACCACCACGACGAGCGGTGGCGGTGGCAGTCTCGGTTCGGGCACATACCAGTATCGGTTCGCGTTGGTCGACGCCAGCGGCAACGAGGCGGCCCCGAGTAACGCGGTCAGCGCGGCGGTCGGGCCGGCGGGGAGTGTGAGTCTCGCCAATTTGCCCAACGACCCCACCGGAACGACGTTCCCCACCGTGAATATCTATCGCACCGGCCCCAACGGGAGCGAGTTCTTCTTGCTCGATTCGGCGGCGAGTGGGGGAGCGTTCAACGACACCGGAGCAACTCCGCTCTCGACGACCAGCCTCAACGATGAAAGCCTCACGGGCAACTACACGTACATGGTCACGTACTTCCGAAACGGCGACCCGGAGAGTCGCCCGAGCAGTTTTCTCGGGCCGAGGAGCGTTGTCAATGGACGCATCACGTTGGACAATTTTCCCACGCCGCCGACGCCTCCGACCGGTGGCGGGTTCCCCCCCTATGACGAGGTTCGAATCTATCGGAACCTTTCCGGCGACCAAAACAATTTCTTTCTCGTCGGTAGCGTCGCTCCCGGCGAGACGTTCACGGATTCCCGCAGTGACGCGGAGATATCCGACCTGACGAATACGGACAACAAAACGCTCGACATGGACGGGCCGTCGGTCAGCAGCAACACGTTGCTCACGGACGTGTCGCGACGCGAGGGTTTGGTTTACGAGCAGATGTTCCGTGAGGGCGTGCTGATCTATACCGGTCGCAAAGGAGGCCGGACAATGGGCGCGAAAGAACTCGAAATCACCGCCACCTCGACGATGCAAGATTTGTTGGATTTCATCGAAGACGCCTCAGGGATTCAAACGCTCCAAGTCGATTCGCAAAACCCAATTCCGGATTCCGAAAACAACATCCTCGGCGAAACCGGAACGCTCAAACCAGGGGCGTACATCCAAGACGGACGGATTCGATTGGTTTCCAATAACGGTACCTCCAACGCGGTTGATATTGATCTTTCTGCGTTCCGTTTGCGGGACGAGGTCGGGCAAGTCACGACGCCGAATATGGCGTTTGGGACGCTACAGGAAGCGATCGGCCAAAGCGCTTCGACCGATTTCGTCGTCTTCGATTCACTCGGCGTGCCGATTAACGTTCGCGTCAGCGCGACGTTGGAAAGTCGTACCGACGAGGCGACGGTTTACCGTTGGTACGCCGACAGTCCGGACAACGCGATCCCAGGACGCAACGACACCGCCGTCGGCACCGGGTTGATCCGTTTCGACGGTAACGGCAATTTTGTCACCGCGACCGAGGAAACGATTGCGATCAGTCGGCAGGGCCTGCCCAGCGTCTCGCCGCTGCAATTCGAGATGGATTTCTCGCTCGTTTCGGGACTCGCCGCCAATGACGCATCACTCGCCGCGACACGCCAGGACGGTAGCGAACCGGGAGTTTTGAACAGTTTTATCGTCGGCCAGGACGGAACGTTGCGGGGCGTTTTCAGTAACGGCATCTCCCGTGACCTCGGGCAAGTGCAATTGGCTCGGTTCGCCAACCCGGCCGGACTCGTCACTCGCGGCCTGAATATGTTCGCCGAGGGCGTCAACACGGGGTTGCCTGTCACCGGACAACCCGGTGAAAACGGCATCGGAACCGTCATCGGGGGAGCGCTGGAGTTGTCCAACACCGACATCGGTAACGATTTGGTGGAACTCGTTTTGGCGAGTACCCAGTACCGAGGAAACAGCCGGGTGATCACGACGGCGCAGCAACTCATTGACGAACTACTGAACCTTCGGCGATAATGAAGCGTCGTAGCAGACACTTCCCTCTCTCTCAAGAGGATAGGCGGTTCGCCTTCGCGGCTCTCGTAACCTTGCCACCGGTTTCATTTTGCCACCTGATCTCCCCTCTTCCATCGAGTCCGAAACGGAGCAGGCGCCCCGGACGTTGGGATGGTGGCCGTTGTTGGGGTTTGCGATCGTGTTGGGGATGATGTTGATTCCCATCCCGTTCAAGGGACGCGCCGCCGCCGCGATCAGTGACCTCGCTCACGCACCCCTGTTTGCGTGCGTGACGATTGCCTTGCTTTTTTTCTGGTATCGGTGGCAACCGCTCGATCAGTTCGACCGGGATTGGACCAAACGCTTCGTTTTAGTGGGCGTCTGGGTGTTCCTGGTCGGCGTCGCGATCGAGTTTGCGCAAATGGTGACCGGCCGCAGCGCCGCGATTCACGATGCGATCGCCAACGGATTGGGAATCATGGCGGCGATCGCGGTGTCGTTCGCATTGCTGAATTGGCGATACCGGGGGGACCAAGGTTGGCTCAGCGTGCTGGCCGTGGGGGTGGCGATCGTCACCTTCGGATCCGCACTCGTGATGCCCGTGCGAATCGGTTTGGATATCCTCGCGGTCCAGCGAGCGTTTCCACTGATCGCCTCGTTCGAGAGCAAAATGGAGTTAACCCGTTGGTATTTCGATCATTGCCATGGCGAATCCACCGACCAAAACGTCACTCACCGGGATCATGCGATGCGGATTCTCGTCGAGCGAGCACCGCATCCCGCCGCGACGCTGATCGAAACGGTCTCGGATTGGTCCGACGTGGCGACCCTCGAACTCGACGTGACGCTGGCACAATCCTACCCTGCCGAGATGGAAATGATCGTCAAGCTGATCGATGAAGATCACGCCAACTACGACACCGACACCGCGCAAAAAACGTTTCGGTTGAAACCAGGGGAAACCACCCACCTCGTTTTCACCCGAGAGGAGATGGTCAACGGCCCCGAGCAGCGCCCTCTCGACATGACTCGAATCAAACTGGTCAGTCTGCTCATGAACACGCCCAAGGTCGAATCCTACGTCGACATTGATCACGTCCGCGTCACGAAGTGAGCCTGCCGGCGGGCGTGTGCGGTTATGATCGGGTAGGCGATTTCATGCCGATTGCCCCAGCCATCCCCTCGGAGCCGATCCAATGACGCAACCGAATCCCTTCACGACACCGATTTCGGACGACACCGACGAGCAGCCCAAAATGGTTTACGGGCGTCCTCCAGGGGCACCCGACGAATCGGCACCGTGGCGGATGCTGTTCGTGATCTTGTCTTGGGTACCCGCGTCGGTGTTGTTGATTGTTTGGCTCGTCTTTGCGATCTCGAGCCTGTTTGCGGGAGGTCTCTTGTCTCCGTTTTTCAACGACCCGAAGTTCCACTCACTGTTGGTCGCGGCACTCTGTTTCGGCGTGATCGGGATTGGCATTTCGGTGCACCGAACTTGGCTGAGTCTGCTCGGCCTCGGGGGTGCCCTGCTGGCCGGCTACGTTTTCTCTTCCGAATACGCTTTTTAGCAAACCGGGATTGCCACCGAGCCGGAAAAAACGCTATGAGCCAAGATGCAACGTATGGACGCGTTGAAAAGTTCGACCGATCATCACCGATTTCACGGTGAGAAATTGGCCGACTCGAAACTTCTCCGGTGTCTTTCACCAGAGAATCCCGCAGGAAACGGAATTCTATCATGCCACAACTTTTTATCGGTAACGAAGCTAACCAACCTTTAGCCATTGTTGTGGAATCGGTGGCATCGAATTTGTTGATGAAGAACCCGGCCCCGATTTGTCTCGAAGTCGACATCGACATGGAATTACGGTTGCCGGTCGACAAAGCGTCGCTCTGCCAGCTCATCGACAGTCTCGTCCGTCAGGCGATTTTAGAGATGCCCGACGGCGGCGAACTCACCATCACGGCTTGCGAAACGACCACGGGTGTCGAGATCGAACTGGCCGATACCGGGGGCGACGTGGAAAACCGGGCCTGCAAATTGCCGATGATCGCCGCCGCAATGGCCGCCGAATTGACCTGGCAAAATTGCCCGCAAGGCGGCGGCGCGGTGACCGCGAAATTGCCTACCTATCACCAAGCCCAACGGCGAGCCGCCTGAAATGTTCAACCCGCTCGCGTCGACCACCCTCGGCGCCCTCGAACAAACACTCGCGTTCTCCGAGCGGCGACACGAAATACTCGCTGGCAATATCGCCAACCGGGGCGTACCGGATTATCGCAGCCGCGATCTCGACGTGGACGAGTTTCGAGACGCACTCGCTCAATCGATCCAAAACCCAACCTCGTCCCAATCAAAATACTCATCGGACAGTTCACCGGACAGTTCACCGGGCATGTCTTTCCCGGAGATGCCGGGATGGTCCGGGGTGTTACCCGGCATGCTCGGTCACCCGATCCTCTCTCACGAGGCCCGAGCGGCATCGGGAGTCGACTCGGCAAACCAAAACCCACGTCTGCAAACCATCGGGCCGACCGAAGCGGTCACCCGAGACGATCGCTGGAGCGGGCCACGATCGGCAATGGAGTCGATCGTTTACCACGACGGCAGTGACGTGTCGCTCGAGCAGCAAGTCAACCAAATCTCAAAAAACAAACACATGCACAACCTCGCGATCACGACAATGCGGAGCCAATTCGAACTCCTCCGAGCCGCCATCACCGAACGGGCATAAGGCGGCGGGGCGATTGGCGGTTGGCGATTGGCGATTGGCTTTTCGTCGGCCGATCGCGAGACGCAGGCCGGATCAAGCCGATCCGGCATCCCCTGGATAAAACATCGGCTCACATAGAACAGTTCTGCCGGATAGGCGTCGCACAAGAAAAACCCCTTCAACCCACCTGCGCAAACTGCCCATCTCCCCATCTCCCCATCTCCCAACTCCCAACTCCCATCTCCCAACTCCCAACTCCCAACTCCCAACTCCCAACTCCCAACTCCCAACTCCCGCAGCCTTCTCATGATCAGTGCTCTTGATATCAGTACTTCGGCGCTCGTTGCCCAGCGGACGCGGCTCAATACCATTTCGGGGAACGTCGCAAACATCTCCTCGCTCGTCGATGAGAACGGTAACCCGAGTCCTTACCAGGCTCGCCAAGTCGTCTTTCAAACCGATGACAAAACGGGCAAAGGCGAAGCGGCCGGTGTGAAGGTTTCGGAGGTGTTGATCGATCAGTCTTCGCCCAAGTATCGCTACCAACCCGAGCACCCGCTCGCGATCCAGGACGGCGAATGGGAAGGTTACGTCGCCTATCCGAACATCGATTTGACGACCCAAATGGTCGATGCGATGGAAAGCACGCGGGCATACGAAGCGAACATCGGGGTGATCGAAATCAGCAAAGACATGAGCCGCCAACGACTCACGATCTTGGCGTAATTGAATGTCCCAGAGTATGCGTTTGCCGCCGATTTCGCCCCCGCCGCTGCCCTCGTTCGCGCACGTCAGTCCAGGGACGATGCCCCGCCCGGGTTCCATGCCCGGCAGCGGACGCGACGCCTCCTCCCCCGGTTTTTCACTGAATCTCCCCTCGGCGATTCAACCAGGGCAGGCCTCCAGCGGCGCGAGTCCCGTATCGAGCGGCGGTTTGGCCAACATGCTCGCCAACCAAGTCAAGGGCGTCAACTCGGCTCAAACCGGTGCCGACGCGATGGTCCATTCGCTCATCACCGGAGGCGATGTCAACGAAGCCGAAGTACTCACGGCGGTCCAAAAAGCGGATTTGGCGTTTCGCATGTTGATGCAAATTCGCAATAAGTTGATGGACGCCTACCGCGAAGTCCAACAGATCCAAATCTAACACTCCGATTCCACATCCATGCTTCAAAACACGCTCGACCAATTTCGCAACGTCTTCTCAGCGATGCCAATGCCCTCGCGGATCATCGCGGGGTTGCTCGTCACGGTGATCGTGATCGCGCTCGGGTTCCTGGTCCGAGGTTCCAACACAACGCAGACGGAGTACCTGCTCGGCGGCAAACTGCTCGATGAAAAAGACCTCGATGCCGCCGAACTCGCCTTCGGCACCGCGAAGTTGACGGGCTGGCAACGGGACGGTCGCCGGATGAAAATCCCGTCCGCCCAACGCAGCGAATTCCTCGCCGCGCTGGACGCCTCGGCGGCGTTGCCGATGTCGATGCGTTCGCACGTGCAATCGGCGATCGATTCCTCGACGCCGTTCGAATCCAACGAACAACGTCTCGCACGCGTCGGACATGCCAGGGAACGCGACCTCAGCGATGAGATCTCGAAATTCCCCGACGTCCGTTCGGCCAGCGTCACGTATGATCTCGGCGAACGCATGGGATTGTCACGCGGGCGAAAACAAACCGCCAGCGTCGTCGTCCAACCCGAGGGACTCGAAGCCCTGCCGCGGGCCCGAATCCAAATGATCAAAGGGATGATCCGGGCCTCCTTCGCAGGCATGTCGATCGACGACGTCCAAGTCACCGACACCAATGCGACATCCATGGTCGGCGACGGCGACAACGACGACCCGCTGTCGAAGAAACGACGCGAAGAGGAAGCCTATTACGAACAAAAAATCCGCTCCCAACTCGTCGGCTACGGTCAAATTCATGTCAAAACTTTCGCCGACATCGACCCCACCATGGGTATCGAAAAAGCGAGCTTGAAATTCGACGAACAACCGACCACCATTTCGGAAACACGTAGCAAACGCGAAGTCGAATCGTCCCGTCCGGTCCCCGGTGGAGTGCCCGGGGCCCAACCCAACACCCTCAGCAATCGACCGTCGAAAATCGACGCCACCGCTCAAACGTCGAAAACGAAAGAGGACCAAACGTCGAGCAAACGGATCGCCGGCCAAGAGTACGCGACGACCCGAACGGCGGCGCTCGAAGTCAAACGAATTCGAGTTTCGATCGGATTGCCGACGAGTTATTACCGCCAAATCCACTTGCAGACTTTCCTGCAAGACAACCCTGACAAATCCGCCGGCGATGTGGAGGCACTCACTGCGGACGCGTTGCAAAAACTACGAGAAATTACCGAGGAGGCGATCCAGTCGGCGGTCAAACCGTTGTTGCCGGAGGTCTCGGCCGGCGAGGATCCCATGCCCCTGGTCGAGATTTGGGATTACCCGGATCTGCCAGAGCGGGTGATCGCATCGGCTGCGACCGGCCAGGCGGCGCTGACTTGGCTCGCCGATTCATGGCAAACGATCGCGATGCTGTTGCTCGCCGGCGGCGCCCTGTTCGTCGCCCGCGGCGCGATGAAATCGCTCGGTGGCGATGCCGATCCGGCTGGTTTTTCAGAAGGCTTCGGATTGGAACTACCCACCCCGCCCGAGCCGATCGAAGAGGAAATCGGACGGGCCGAGCAGATGGAAATCACCGGGAGTTCTCTCAAGACCGAACTGATCGGGTTAGTCGAACATAACCCTGAAGTCGCCGCCAACGTGATCCGAAGTTGGATTGGCGAAGCAGCGTAACGGCGAGTCTCGCCAACCGAAGCGACGCCAAGATGGCATCGATCCGGTCAAGGATTGTCGGCTCAGTTGCCCAGGCCACCACCCCCGCCCAGGCCACCACCCCCGCCGCCCAGGCCGCCACCTATGCCGCCGCCGCCCACGCCACCACCCCCGCCGCCCAGGCCGCCACCTCCGCCGCCGAGGCCACCTCCGCCTCCACCACCCGCACCGCCGGTCTCACCGGATACGAAGTTGAACGTGGAGACTTCACCAACCTGAATGAACTGAGGCGATGGGCTGATTCGGACATAGCGACGATCTGCTGAAATGATCGCCATCACCTGCATACTGGCCCCCTCGGGAATCGTCGTGATCTCTGGGCGATACCCGACCGCACCTTGCGGGATGAAACCGCGACGGCCGCCACCCTGAAACCGTGGGTCAAACCTCGGCGACTGCGGCGAACCCATTGACGGAAAATCACGCAAGAAATCTTGCATGATCTCGCCATTACGCACGCCACCGCCGGCAGCCGGGCCGGCAAATTGGCCGAGCACTTCCCGGCCCGCTTTGCGACCGAAATCTTCCAGATGAGCGAGTTGGGCTTGGGCGAGTTCTTCTTGGCGTTGCCCCGATTTGACTTCGAAAATCACCAACGCGTTCTTTTCCATCAACGGAACCTGTTGGCGAATGAAGCGCTGAGTCGGACGTCCCACGTCCGTCAAAATCTCCACGGTGACCTTGCCCGTCGCCACGTTGCCCCAAATCCGGCGCAAATGGACGCGGTACTCACCGTTGAACCCGCGGGGGCAGATGTACGTCTCGCAAACCTGCCCGGTGGCGTCGTCGTTCGCACCGGGGAACGCATCGCCGAGCAGGGTGCCGCCACCGGCACTCGTCGGCGTTTCGAGTGAGCAGACCGTTCCGGCAGGTTCCTCGACCGACAGATCGACGTCCGCGTCGCCGGTCCAGCAAACACGCACGATTGCGTCGTGCGAAGCGGCCCTTCGCAGCGCTTCACCGAATTTCGCCGCACCAGCGGCATCGCCGTTCTCGACGAGTTCCTGGTGCGTCGCCCGAGCAATGAGGCGGGCCTCGTCGACGAGCGGTTTCATTTGCTCCGGCCACGCTTGACCGAGCACGCCCTCGCACGCCCACGCTAAGTCATCGGCACTGCCGATCCGTTTAGCCAAACGCAAACCGGTCACATACGGTTCGCGGCGGTCCGGTTGAGCGACCGACAATTGACGGCACAACTTCATCGCCGCAGCGTCACGCCGGATCGCTTCGAGACGTCCGATCACGTTCAAGATATCATCCGGCGTTTCCGCAAAATCGACCGCCGATAACAACGCCCGTTCGACCTCCGCATCGGGGGCGTTGGTCGCCGCCAAAGCGATCGCGTAGGCCTGGTACATCCACGGCTGAATGTGCCCTGCCGAAATGGCTCCGCCGATCACCGACCGAATCTCTTCGAATTTGCCACGCGCAGCCGTGTCGTCACCGGACGATTGCAGCCCAGCGGCTTTCACGTTGAGTTCTCCCACCGTCGCTTTGACACGGCGATCGAGCACGGTCAATTGCTGAGCCGATGCAATCTGGATCCCGGCAAAGTAATTTCGCCAAACCTCGTCGAGCGATTGACCCGATTTCACGGCCAACCGAATCGGGCTGTAATCGTTTCTATTCCGAGACAGCGGAGCTTCTTCGGTTGTCTCCGGTGTACCGGTTGGTTGCCCGGCGCTGGTGGCTGCCGAATTGGAATCGGCGTTCGAAGAGGCGTTCGAAGCAGCTCGCGTTGGAACCGGTTGAGTGCGTTGGGCTTTCTCTCGGAGGGACAACTCGTCGGGCACGACAAACATGCCGCCGCCCATGCCACCGCCACCCATGCCGCCCATGCCACCGCCACCCATGCCGCCGCCCATGCCG
>Ga0163216_100468_pt1 | contig 64080 bp, 46 predicted proteins | sample SynspAceP_FD_167610 | JGI IMG/M metagenome (GOLD analysis project Ga0163216, IMG submission 167610) | Saline lake microbial communities from Ace Lake in Antarctica - Synechococcus sp. Ace-P (Illumina Assembly) | ecosystem: Environmental > Aquatic > Non-marine Saline and Alkaline > Saline ...
GGGGCGACAGGTAACGGCGTCACTGACGCTGGATCGCTTGACCCAATGGAGGAGCCGTATGAGTTAGACGCTCGAGTACGGATCTGTGCGGGGGGCGGCTGGCAACAGCCGTCCCTACCGCGATCCTGGAAAACCTCCGGCGCACGCTTCCGGCGGATCAACCATGTTTCGTGCGTTCGATGCCCGGACGGGCTTCCCGGGATGACACCGGTAAGTCAACTGGTCGCGACAACGTCAACTGGTAGAGAGCCAGGCCTGCGGGGACCGCGATATTGAGATCGCGATAGAGGGCTCGATGAGGGAACCGTTTGGTCTGAACGCGGGCAGCACGATCGACTTTGTTTCGGTTGTCCAATGCCGTTGGAACGCGAGTTGCGTTTCATGGAAAGGACCGGGAGATCTCAATGAATTCATCTCGATCGCGAGCGATTTTGCTCGTGGTCTTGCATGGGCGAAATGGATTGCGGTTTACAGAATTAGGTCCACGTTTAGAAGGATTGAGAAAGATGAATACAGGTGCGTTGGACACCCGACTTCGAGCGATCGAAGACGAGTTTTTTTACCAAGTCGACTTGAAGCTCAGCCAAGCGATTCGCGACAAAACCGTGCGTGAAGAAGAGCGTGCCAGATTGAGCCACTTGATGTGCGTTCATGACGCAGTCACCCTGGATGAACTGATCGACCATGGCATCAACGAGGAAACAATCGCGGTGATGTTGTTAGTGCCCTTGGTGTTTGTCGCATGGGCGGATGGCAAGGTCACCGATGCCGAGCGCAAGCGAGTGGTGGAGATTGTCTCTCGCTATGCCCACGAGAATTCGGAGGCGTCCGTCGGTATCATCGAGTCGTGGTTGAAAGAGCGACCAAGCGAGAGTTTATGGACGGCTTGGGCGGCGTATGCGGAGGTGCTGCAACAGCGTTCATCGCCAACGGCGTCGGCGATGTTGGCCGATCAGTTGCTCACTCATGCTCACAGTGTGGCCGAGGTTTCGACTGGATTCCTATCGCGTCTTCGCATTGATCCTGAGAAGCAACAGTCCCTCGATCGGCTTCGCAAGGCACTGGGCCGCTGAGCATCGGACGGGCCCGTTTTGGCGTTAGCCACGGTTGTATCTCACCGGACGGGCCCGTTTTGGCGCTAGCCACGGTTGTATCTCACCGGACGAGTCGTTTTAACGCTAGCCACGGTTGTATCTCACCGGACGAGCCGTTTTGGCGCTAGCCACGGTTGTATCTCACCGGACGAATCGTTTTAACGCTAGCCACGGTTGTATCTCACCGGACGAGGCGTTTTAACGCTAGCCACGGTTGTATCTCTCCGGACGAGCCGTTTTGGCGCTAGCCACGGTTGTATCTCTCCGGACGAGTCGTTTTAACGCTAGCCACGGTTGTATCTCTCCGGACGAGCCGTTTTGGCGCTAGCCACGGTTGTATCTCTCCGGACGAGCCGTTTTGGCGCTAGCCACGGTTGTATCTCTCCGGACGAGCCGTTTTAACGCTAGCCACGGTTGTATCTCTCCGGACGGGCCCGTTTTAACGCTAGCCACGGTTGTATCTCTCCGGACGAGTCGTTTTAACGCTAGCCACGGTTGTATCTCTCCGGACGGGCCCGTTTTAACGCTAGCCACGGTTGTATCTCTCCGGTTGAGCCGTTTTGGCGCTAGCCACGGTTGTATCTCTCCGGACGAGGCGTTTTAACGCTAGCCACGGTTGTATTTCTCCGGTTGAGGCGTTTTGGCGAAAGTCACGTTGATGTCGTCGTTGCAAAAAGGGCAGGATGGTACTCGGGTCAAACCTGAGCTTTCATTCCGAGTTCCGAGTGCTCATCTCAATTTCACACTGAATGAAATCGTGCTCGATGCTTAGACTGAAATGGGTCAGTTTTATTGTTGCAGGCGGGGCACTCCGGTTCGGTCCGCAACACCGATTCGTCATGGTTTCCAAGGGATTTTTCGATGGGGATTGTTTGAGCCCGCGATCGCCTGGGCATTTCCCACGGCTCTCACGCTCCGTTATCCTAGGGGCACTCGTTGCGGTGAGATGAGCACCGAAAGTTTGACACTCGTTTCCTTCCTTTTTATTTCCACCATCTCGAAACTGCCGTGATTTTTCCTGAACTGTTGTCTTACACCGAGATCATTTCCATTGTCGGCGACATTTTGAGAATTCGAGCCAGCGGCATCGCGCTCGGTGAGCTGGCGATGGTAAAAAACGGGGATCAAGCACCGTCGCTGGCCCAAGTCACCGAGATCCAACGCGACGTGGTTTCGTTGCAGGTGTTCTCCGGCGGCAAGGGGTTGCGTTCGGACGCGCGCGTGCAGTTCCTCGGACACGCCGCCCAGGTCACCTATTCCGATGACGTTCTCGGACGTGTCTTCAACGGGGTCGGGCAACCGATCGATGGCGGGCCTGAATTGCTCGGTCAACGCCAAATCGACGTCGGCGGTCCGTCGGTCAATCCGGTCACCCGGATGGTGCCGTCGAAGATGATCCAAACGCAAATTCCGATGATCGACGTGTTCAATTGCTTGGTCGAGAGTCAAAAGATTCCGATCTTCTCGATCGCGGGTGAACCGTACAACCAATTGCTCGCACGGATCGCGATTCAGGCCGATGCCGATGTGGTCGTATTTTGTGGGCTCGGTTTGATCTTTGATGAGTTTTACTTTTTCCGTGACACGTTTGAAAACGCGGGTGTCTTTCCTCGGACGGTGATGTTCGCCAACCGCGCGTCCGATCCGATCGTTGAACGTTTGCTCGCACCGGATTTAGCGCTCAAGGTGGCCGAGCGTTTTGCGGTCGAAGAGAAGAAACGTGTGTTGGTGTTGATGACCGACATGACCGCGTTCGCCGATGCGTTGAAAGAAATCGGCGTGGCGATGGAACGGATCCCTTCGAACCGAGGTTACATGGGTGACCTGTACAGCCAATTGGCGTCCCGTTACGAGCGGGCCTGCGACTACCGCGGTGCCGGATCGGTGACGTTGCTCGCGGTCACAACGATGCCCGGCAACGACGTGACGCACCCGGTGCCTGACAACACCGGCTACATCACCGAGGGGCAGTTCTACTTGCACGACGGCATGATCGATCCGTTCGGGTCGTTGTCGCGATTGAAACAACAGGTGATTGGAAAGGTCACGCGAGAAGATCACTCGACGGTGATGAACACGATGATTCGTTTGTTCTCGGGGGCTCGCCAAGCCGAACAGAAACAACAGATGGCGTTCGAGTTGTCGGCAATGGATCACAAGCTCTTGAAGTTTGGCGAGTTGTTCGCCGAACGCTTCATGCGGATCGATGTGGCGGTGCCGCTCAATGACGCGTTGGATTTGGGTTGGAAGACGATGGCGGAGTGTTTTGAACCCGAAGAACTTCTGGTACGCGAGAACCTTTTGAACAAGTATTATCCGCACCCATGACACTCGCACTGAACAAGACGACGCTCAAACGGCAACGGGATCAGGCGAAATTGTATCGCCGTTTTTTGCCCTCGCTGGAGCTGAAACGTCAACAACTGCAAATCGCTTGGCGGCAATCGCAGCAGGAACTCGCTGCGATCGAAGCCGAGGTGGCGAGTGTCAGCGAGGATCTGCAATCGCTCTACCCGTTGATCGGTGGCTCAACCATTGACGTCGCCGAGATGCACCAATGGGTGCGGATCACGGAGTTGCTCGTTGAGACCGAGAACGTCGTCGGGACCATGGTTCCGGTGTTGAGCAAACTCGCCTTGGAGGTGACACCGTACTCGCGATTGGTGATGCCGTTTTGGGTCGATTCCCTGATCGTGGCGTTGCGGCAGATGGTATTGCTGCGGGTGCGTGTCGATGTCGCGCGGCAACGAACCGACGCACTCGAATCGGCACTGCTCCGGGTCACTCAGCGGGTGAATTTGTTCGACAAGGTTCTGATCCCGCGAGCCGAAGAGAACATCCGGCGGATTGTGATCTTTTTATCCGACCAAGAGCGAGCGGCAGTGGTCCGTTCCAAAATCGCGAAATCACGCGGGGCGAATTAAACCGATGGCGATCGTTCCCCTTCAACACGTGACCCTAATCGGTGATTTGAAACACCGCGAGGAAACCATGTCGCACCTGCAACAATTCGGTTGCGTGCACTTAGCCGATTTGTCGGATTCCGGCGAAACGACGACGCCACGTTCGGGACGTCATGACGATCTGAAAGCCGCGATCGAGTACCTCGATCGCGGCCCCGAAAAACGTCCCGCCGCTCAGCGATCGCCGTCCGACGAGGAGATCAAACAGTTCGCCGCCGAAGCGTTGCAGATCGAGACCGAGTCGCGAACGTTGGCCGAAGAGCAGGAGATCGTCGCCGAGAAAGTCGAGCAAACCCGACCGTGGGGCGATTTTCATTTGCCCGCCGTCGATGAACTCGGCACTCAGCAACTCTACTTTTATCGTTTAACGCATCCTCAATCTCGATTGGTTCCCAGTGCGGTCAGCCACGACGCGGTGGTGAAAGTCATCAATCGCGATCGGCGCTATGAGTACTGGCTCGTCATTGCCGAGCAACCAACTGTCGGAATGCCTTGCGAACCTGAGCAACTCGATTCGCGATCGTTGGCGAAATTGGAATTGCGTTTGGTCGAGATCGATCAACAGCGTGAGCAATTGCAACTCCGCCGGATCGCGTTGACCCGGTGGCTCGGCACCATGCGTGCTCGGTCGATCGCGATCGCAGACGAAACCGTTCGCCGCATCGCGACGCAGCGTTCGTTGGTCGATGGGCCCGTGTTCGCCGTACAAGGATGGGTCCCGAAACGTCAATTGCCCGAACTCGAAAAGTTCGCCATTGAGAACACGCTCGCATTCCATTCACGGCCACCGTCGAGCGACGATGCCCCGCCGACATTGTTGACGAACCCGCGACCGATCGCGGGCGCCGAAGGGGCCGTGACGTTTTTCATGACACCGGGTTATCGGGCGTGGGACCCAACGTGGGTGATGTTCCTCTCGTTCTCGGCGTTCTTTGCCATGATTTTGGCGGATGCCGGTTACGGGTTGGTCCTGTCGGTGATCCTCTCGATTTTTTACAGAAAACTCGGCGGTTCCGATGCCGGGCGTCGTTTTCGGCAACTTGCAACGTTCATGATCATCGTCACGATCGGGTATGGCGTTTTGATCGGCAGTTACTTTGGTTTCCCACCACCGAACGGCGGTCTGCTCGATCGGTTTGTCATCAAGAGCAACGGTGAATCGATCGCCCAGAATCGTGAAGCGATGATGTTGATTGCCGCCACGATCGGTGTGCTTCACCTCGTATTGGCGAACGTGATTGTCGCTTGGCGTTGGTTGGGCAGCGGTCATGCTCTGTCGTCGGTCGGTTGGGCCATCGGATTGATCGGGGGTTGGTTGCTGGCCGCTGCGAAGATTCCGAAGCCCGATGTGATGACGACCATCGCGAGTTGGACGGGCGGCGAGGCGTCCGCGTGGACGCAGTCAACGACGACGTGGGGATGGTGGTTGCTCGGGACCGGGTTCGCGATGGTGTTCTTGTTTACCACCACACGTCCGGTGTTCTCAACGAGTCCACGTGATTGGTTGATGCGAGTCGTCGAGGGGGTGATGGGTCTGACCGGAGTCAGTAAAGCGTTCGGTGACACGCTGAGTTACCTGCGTTTATTCGCTCTCGGTTTGGCCAGCGCTCAGCTCGCGATCACGTTCAACGACCTGGCCGCGTCGGCGACGAGCGTGCCGGGCGTCGGCGTGTTGTTGGGGTTGCTGATCTTCTTGCTCGGACACACCTTGAATCTATTGCTGGCGGTCGTGGGTGGCGTGGTCCACGGTCTCCGGTTGAATTGTATTGAATTTTTTAGTTGGTCTCTCACCGAAGAGGGACAACCTTTTGAAGCCTTTGAAATGAGAAAAACCAATGATTGATGAACCGTTCTGGAACATGATGGGCATGATCGGGATCTACTCGCCGTTGGCGCTCGGCGCGATCGGCAGCATTTTGGGATGCAGTGCGGGTGGACAAGCCGCGTGCGGCGCGATGTTGGATGTCGAGAGTGGCTACGGACGCCTCGTCGGTCTTTCGGCGTTGCCGTCTTCGCAAACGATTTACGGTATCGTCGTGATGTTGTCGCTCAACCGGACCGTCGACATAGCGTCGGCCCCGGGGTTGTTCGCCATCGGCGTGTTGTGCGGGATGGCGTTGTTGTTCAGCGGCGTCTACCAAGGCCGATGCTGTGCTTCGGCGATCCATGCAACCAAGAGCAAACCGGAAGTGTTCGGTTTGTCGGCGGCACCGGCGGCAATCGTTGAAGGGTTCGCCGTGTTCGCGTTCATTTTTGCTTTGATTCTTGCCGGCGGATTGCCTTCCGTCGCCGCCGCTACCGGAGGCATTTGATCTCATGTCCACTTCCACCACCAACGATCCCGTCGGCGTTCAGCAATTGATCGATCGGATCAAAACCGATGGAGTCCAGGAAGGCCAACAACAGGCCGACGCGGTTTTGGCCGAGGCGAGGAAACACGCCGCCGCGATCGTCGAAGAAGCCCGAGGCCAAGCCGACACGATTCTCGGCGAAGCTCGACAGCAATCCGAACGCCTCGAAACCAATGGCAAACGTGCCTTGTCACTTGCCAGTCGCGATGTGAGCCTGCGATTGAAAGAACAATTGCAACGCGAGTTTCGCGGTTGGATCGGTGGGCTCGTGCAAGAGCAACTCGCTGCACCGGAGTTCCTCGGCGAAGTGATCCGCGAAATGGCGAGTCGAACGATCAGTGCGGTTGAGGGGGTGGGCGGAACCGGTGAGTCGGCGAAGGACGCGGCACCGGGGAAACTCACCGTGCTCACCTCCGGGGAACAATCGCAGCCGCTCGATGCGTTCGTTCGCAGCCAAACCGCGTCAATGTTTCGACGTGGTGTCGAGGTTCAATCCGATCAATCGATCGGCCACGGGTTTCGGATCAAGATCGAGGGCAAAGAGGTCGAGATCGATTTCACGGACGAAGCCGTGACCGCGGCGTTGATGCGTTTCATTGCACCGAAGTTCCGGCAACTGATCGGGTCCGATACCTCGGAATCGGCGAACGAGTAAACTGTCATGAAATCCTATTACATGTTCGTGGCCTCGTTGCCGGCATTGCCCCGTCGATTCGATGCCGGGCCGAATCCGATCACAGCCACGACGCTGCACCATCGTTTGTCGTTGCTGGACGAGGATGATCGGCAAATCCTGGATCAGCTATCGGATTTTTTTCGTTGGGATCGACAACCGCTCGACCGAGCCGATGACGAGGTGTTGGCCAAGCATCGTGCATTGAATAACGAGATTAGCAACCCCCTGGTCAGGCGGCTGATCCGGCACCGTTTCGAGATGCGAACGCTCGTCGCAGCGGTACGTTACCGGCGCGATGGCCTGTCGCCGCCGGAGATGCCGAACCTGCCCCTGGCGGATTCGATCCGGCGTTATTGGGACCAACCGTATTTCCGTTTGAGTCCTCAGTTCCCTTGGCTGCCTCGGTTTATCAAATCACTCGAAGAAGAACATCCACAGCAAGCTCAATGGGAATTGTTTGATGACTTATGGAGCCTGTGGAGTCGTTTGAACCAGCGGTATCATTTCTCATTCGAATCGATCGTGTTGTATCTCGCCCGGTGGGAGATCTTGCATCGTTGGGCGAGCCAGGATGCGGAATTGGGTCGACAACGATTCGATGATCTCGTCGATGGAGTTTTGAAGCGACACCATGCGGAAACCGGGGCGTGAGAAGCGTGTTTTTATTCGTCACCAATGAAAGGGCTCACTGCTTGAAAAGCACATTGGGGGAAAAGGTTCGGCAGAACCTCACGTAGGCGAGTCTCTCTGAGACTCGTAATTTCCAGCGTCTCAGAGAGACGCTGCTACGTGGTTCCACCGAATCAATTGTGACAATGTGCTTAACCCGACGCGTTAGCGAGGGATACCAGGCAAGAAATCTCTGATTTCGAGCCGAGTGCATTGCCCGCAGCGAGTTCGCCGCGAAAGCGTTGCTTTCTTGACGAAGGATCCCTCGCTAACGCGTCGGGTTACGATTCATTCTCGATGACCTGCTCAACCATTTTTTTACAACACACGAATACTTCTTTCGATCACTTAGAAAGACTCTTTGATGTCCACCACAAAAATGAATTCCACCGTCGGCACCGCCAAAGTTCTCGGCGTCAACGGCAACATCGTTCGCATCGAGCGGACCAGCGGTTCGATCATGAAGAACGAAGTCGCCTACGTCTGCGTCGGTGACGAACGTTTGCAGGCGGAAGTCTTGCGAATCAACGGCAACGAAGCCGACATGCAAGTGTTCGAAGAGACGAATGGAATTCGTTACGGGGACGAAGTCGAATTATCGGGAAAGATGCTGTCCGTTTCGCTCGGTCCGGGATTGCTCGGCACGATCTACGATGGTTTGCAAAACCCGCTCAGTGAGCTGGCCGAACTGGACGGTTTCTTTCTCAAACGGGGTCGGGAAGTCGCGCCTTTGGCTGCGGCGACGACGTGGGATTTCACGCCGGTTTGCCAGGTCGGGGACCGAGTCGTGGCCGGTCAAACGATCGGTACCGTGCCCGAGAAAGCCATCGTGCATAAGGTCATGGTGCCGTTCGATTGCAATGGCGTGATGACGGTGCGATCGATTGCCGAAGGCCGCTTGCGAACCGATGCCGTCGTCGCGACGCTCGCCGATGCCGGTGGTCGCACGCGAGACGTGCCGCTCGTTCAAACCTGGGCGGTTCGCCGTCCGGTCGCCGAGTCGATGCAGCGTCAACGAACCGTCGAGCGTGAGTTCCCGTCGCAGCCGCTGATCACGACCACTCGGATCGTCGACACGTTCTTCCCGATCGCCCGTGGCGGAACGGGATGCATCCCCGGCCCATTCGGGGCCGGCAAGACGGTGCTGCAAGGTTTGATCGCCCGGTACTGCACCGTCGATGTGGTGATCGTCGTCGCCTGTGGCGAGCGTGCCGGCGAGGTCGTCGAGACGATTCATGATTTCGCCGAGATGGATGACCCGCGAACGGGCGGCAAATTGATGGACCGCACGATCATCATTTGCAACACCTCATCGATGCCGGTCGCCGCTCGGGAAGCGTCGATTTATACCGGCATCACGTTGGGTGAGTATTACCGTCAAATGGGATTGGACGTGTTGCTCCTCGCCGACTCGACCTCGCGTTGGGCGCAGGCGATGCGAGAGACAAGCGGCCGGCTTGAAGAGATTCCCGGTGAAGAGGCGTTTCCCGCCTATCTCGATAGTGCGATTAAGGAACTCTACGAACGTGCCGGCGTGTTGCGATTGCCCGATGGCGGTACCGGCAGTCTCACGCTGATCGGTTCGGTCTCACCAGCCGGCGGTAATTTTGAGGAACCCGTCACGCAGTCCACGCTCGGTACGGTCAAGTGCTTTCTCGGTTTGTCGTATGAGCGGGCCTACAAGCGATTCTATCCGGCGATCGATCCGTTGATTTCATGGTCACGTTATCGTGATCAACTCGAGTCGTTTTTCAATTCAGAAATCGATCCGAATTGGACGAAGGTTGTCGCGAAGATGCACCAGTTGCTCCGCGACGGCGAGAGCATCGATCAAATGATGCAGGTGACCGGCGAAGAAGGTGTTTCGATCGAAGACTACGTCACGCATCAAAAAGCGGTGTTCCTCGACATGGTGTATTTGCAACAGGACGCCTACGATCCCGTCGATGTTTCGGTACCGATGGAACGTCAAAAAGAAACGTTTTTGCTGTGTCACAAACTGATCGAGAACCAGTATTCGTTTTCGGACAAAGAGCATGCTCGAACGTTCTTCACCAAACTCACCGGTTTGATGAAAAACCTCAACATCGCGCCCTCCGACAGTGACGATTACCAACGTTTCCGCAGCCAGATCGACGAGTTGGCGGCATCGTAGGGAACGGTGAAACAACGACGATCGTGGTCAAAGACGTTAGCGAGGTACCTGGTTCTGTTCCTCGCTAACGCATTTTAAAGTTGCAACTTTGCGTAGCTCGACTCTTTGTGTCGAGTATTGTTCCCCTGTCACGCCCGACTCGGAGAGTCAGGCTACGTATCAATGTTTCATCGTGCGGATTGCCGGATCGGGGCCGAAGCGGCTTGATCCGGCCGACGTCGCTTGCTTCATTCCGCCGGGAAGTCGTTTCGGAAACGACTCAGCAGTTGGTCCAGGTCGGCGTCGATGAGGTAGATCCTGCCGCGGATCGTTTTTTCTTCGCCGGGTTCGAGACCGCCGATGCGGATGTCGCTGTGCAAGCACGTCGCGACGCCTTGAAACACTTCCTGACAGGGCGACCAGACGATGCCCAGGATTTTGGAATCGTCGGCGCTGTAACATCCGACCAACGCTGAACTGGGGACGATGGCACTGAGCGGTCGCGGGTTGACGTCGTTTCGATCCACGCCGGCGGGCACGTAGACTTGACCTGGTTCGTAGCGAGCGTTCACGGCCCACGGCTCCGTCGGCATCCGGGTGATGCGGCCATCGACCATCAAGAACGATTTGCGAACGTAGTCCGGGCGAATGCTGCGTGCGTCCTCGCGATCGGCACCGACGAACCCGTCCACGCGAACGCAGGGCTGTGCCCACTGCACGACCGACGGTTGATCCGTTGGATTGGTCGCGACGATCGTGAAGCGAACCTCGTCGTGCGTCGCCTCAATGCGATGCCGCACGATCACGCCATCGGCAAGCCGATCCTCCAGTTCAATCAATCCTTCTTTCGATTCAGCATCGGACCTGCCCGCCGAGATCACTTTCGTTTGATGGGGGATCACGGTTTCGGCCCAATCGCGATCGGTCGATCCGCCGCGACAGTAGGCTTCGAGGTAATGAATCCGAATCGCGTCACCGGGAATCGAGTTGCCTCCATCGGGGTTGCCCGAGATGGTCAAGTAACGGTCCGCCCAACGCAGCGTCAGCGGTGCGGATGTCTCGACTTTGGACGCCGGTTCATCAGCAGGTAACGAAACGATGCTCGCGATGGCGAGCAGGCAGAGAATGGCAGAGAGACGGGGCATTGGATTCCTTCGAGGCGGTCGCTGTTAAGCAGGTTTAGGAAAGTGTTTTGGTGTACTCGCCGTTCTGGCGTTAGCCACGGTTCTCACGTTGAACCGGGGCTAACGCCCAAACGGCTAATGGGTTAACAGTTGAACCGGGGCTAATGCCCAAACGGCTAATGGGTTACCAGCAATGAATTCCCCGAACCTGATTCGAAAATTGGTTGGTGAGCAAATTGCTTTGGGCATTCCCGTTATCCTTTATACTCGGGCCTGCGGGGTTTCGGGGGTTCGCCTCACTGTTTGGTCGATTCAACCTATTTGTTGTCGGGAGCTTTTACAACATGATTTTTCAGAAACTGTTTTCAATCGCGATTCTAACCTCCATTTGTCTGGCGACGCTTGCGGATGTTTCGCACGCCGACGAGCCGACACTCCCACTGCCGCCGAAATTGAAAGCGGGCATCATCGGGATGGATGCCCATGCGTTGCCGTGGACGAAGATTATCAACGATCCTGACGCGACGGGACCGCTCGCCGAAATGATCATTGTCGCCGGTTTCCCTGGCGGAAGCGACGACATTCCCGACAGCGTCCAACGAATCAAAACGGCCGTCCCCCAAATCGCCGAACTCGGTGTGGAGATCGTCGACTCGATCGAGGTGCTGTTGTCGAAAGTGGACGTGGTGTTGCTGCTCAGCATCGACGGACGCCGGCATCTCGACGAGGTTCGGCCCGTCTTCGCGGCCGGCAAACCGGTGTTCATCGACAAACCGATCGCCGGTTCGCTCGCCGACGCGGTCGAAATCTTTCGCTTGGCCGAAGAACACCACGTGCCCTGCTTTTCCAGTTCCGCGTTGCGGTTCGCCCCAACGACCATGAACCTGCCACAACATCCGACGTTGGGCGAGATCGTGGGTTGCGACCAGTATGCCCCGTGCACGTTGGAACCGCATCACCCCGATTTCTTTTGGTACGGCATCCACGGTGTCGAGCCGCTGTTCACGATCATGGGCAGCGGTTGTGTGTCGGTCACTCGCGTGTCCACCGAGGGAACCGACATGGCCGTCGGTGTGTGGCCCGGCGGACGAATCGGAACGTTTCGTGGTATCCGTGATGGCAAACGCGGCTACAGTGCGACGGTCTTCGGAACGAAGGACATCGTGGAGGCCGGTGGCTTCGAGGGATACGAACCGTTGATCGTCGAGATCGTTCGTTTTTTTCAAACGGGTGTACCACCTGTTACACCGGAGCAGACGTTAGAGATCTTTGCCTTCATGGACGCCGCCGATGCCAGCAAACGACTCGGTGGTGTCCCCGTCACGCTGGAAAGTGTGATGTCAAAGGCGAAGTAAAATCGGTAACCGTCGACGAAAGTCGAGACTTTGGTGTGATTTCAAAAATCCGGATCTTTTGCTTCGGCGAGATACAATCCTGGCAGATAGATCAACACACCCACGCCCGCAGCGACCGACCACGCGGGCAACCAGGCACCGATCGCGGGAATCCCCAGTGCGGTGCCAGCGAGGATCACCATCGTGGCAATGATCGCGAACGGGGTGAGCTTCCATCCGGTCGAGATCACTGACATCGATAGCAGGATCCCGGCAATCCCCATCGACCAGGGACTACTCACCGTCATCGAACCGACGGTGGCGGCCGTGTCATTCACGTTCTGAGCCTGGACGGCGATTGAGTTGGCGGCATCGGAGATTTGATCGAGGTCGATCTGGCCGGAACGCAAGCCAGACACGTCGATCTGTTTGATCGAATCAAACAACCCTTGGCTGTTACCCCACATCGCAAACACCGTGAGTAAAAACAATCCGGCGACGAGTCGCGTGGGCGCGCCCATCAATAATTTGATCGGTGCCCATCGATCCCGTTTCTTGGAGTACTGGCCGCTGCGGGCCTCCGCCATCATTTCTTTGAACCGTTTTCGTTTCGCCTCGGCGACCGCGTCATGGTCTTGAGACTTACCCACGTCGGTGCTGATCTTGGAGGCGTCGATCAACGCGGCCGCCGTCTGGTAGGCTCGCTCGGCCGCATCGGCTTCGCTCAATCCTTCCGCCCGGAAACCTCGCCGTTCGATTTTCTCTAGTTTGGTATGGTCGCGAACGGCTTGGTTGGCCGCCGTCATGGTCGCCATTTTCGTGCAGAACCGATCGCGTAGGCCCGAGCCGGTCGGCTCTCGAAATGAGCGGTCCGTCGCCAGCAGTTGCCGTTGTTTCCGCAACGAAGAGTAACCGAACAAATGCTCGTACAAACCCTGCCATTGCTGACCTCCGTATCGCGCACAGAAATCACGCACGCCGTCTTCATCGCTGCCCGCCAAACGTAGGTTACGAATGAAAACCTCGGCTTCCGCGATCGCTGTTCCAGTCGCACCACGACCGCGGACGATCAAACCGAAGTACACCGCCGCGCCGATCGCGGCCCCCATGATGAGTCCGAACAAAACACCGAGCCCCATGCCGATGAACACAACCACGAGCGCCGTCACGATACTGGCGACACCCGCGATGATCCAATCGATCCCGCGTAGGGTGCCCAACCACGAACGGAAATGATCGATCACGGGCGAGTGAGTATCGAACGCGAGTAACGCCATCGAGGCGGCGATCGCCGCGAACACGCTGGTCGGTCCCATGGCAATCCATCGCCATCCAATCAAGAGCGATGCCACGCTCAACAGCATCCCGGCGGCAATCACGATCAACACTGGTATGAGCGGCGAAATGACGCTCGCCTGGGACGTGTAGAGAGCGACGATCCGACCCCATGCGTCGGCTTGGTCACTCGTCGGTGAGAAAGCACCTTCCCCTCGGATGCCGAGGAACGATTCGAGTTCAACAATCATTTCAGAGAGCGTTGAGTATCGATCGACCGGTCGTTTGGCTAACGCACGATCAATCACCCGTTCGAGTTCAACAGGGACGAGCCGATTGATCGTCGTGATTTTAGGAGGCGTGAGATGCTGGTGACTTTCCACGACTTCGCTGATTTGTTTGCCTTGGAAAGGTGGACGACCCGTCAGGAGGTAAAACAGGGAACATCCCAACGAGTAGATATCCGCGCGGTGGTCGACCGTTGCCGCATCGGCGGATTGCTCGGGTGACATGTATGCCGGCGTGCCGACGGCGGTTCCGTGCATCGTCACTTCGGTACCGCTCGCGGCGGCCGATAAAGCGGTTTTCGCGTTGTCGTCGAGGTAGAACGCCGGTTCGGGCAAGTCCGGGATTTTGACCAAGCCTAGATCGGCGACTTTCACGACACCTTCGTCGGTTAACAGCAGGTTCGCCGGTTTCACGTCACGATGCACCATCCCGCTGCGGTGCGCGTACGCCAGACCCCGTGCCGCTTGCAAGGTGTACGAAGCGGCCAAGCGTGGTTCGAGCGCTCCTTTGGCTCGGACTAATTCACTCAGTGGCCCACCACGTACCCATTCCATCGAGAAATAATGCTTCCCTTGGTCTTCACCAAAGTCATAGATTTGCACGACGTTGTGATGCGTCAGTTGAGCCGCGGCGTAGGCTTCGCGAGTGAACCTCGCCAGTGCGGAGGCGTTATCGGCGATCGAGGCCCGAATGGTTTTTAAGGCAACGGGTCGGTCCAGTGAAATTTGTCTCGCTTCGTAGACTTCCCCCATCGCGCCGCGGCCGAGCAGACGTTGCAACCGATACCCGCCCAAGCGTTCGGCGGGCAGCCCAGTCGATTCGTCGGCTACCCGAGGAACGCTCGGTTCAGCCACCGATGAATTGCCGCGGCGGACCGAGGCCGACGCCCGCGAGGGAACGAAAGCCGACGAGGAGAGTGACGCCGATGAAGGCGAAGTCGAGACCGAGGGCGATGATTTCGAAACCGATGTCTCGGCGCTCGTCGCGTCGGCGAATGTCGCGTCGGCGAGTGTTGCGTCGGCGAGTGTTGCGTCGGCGAGTGTTGCGTCGGCGAGTATTGCATTGTCGTTCGTGGCGTCCGTCACACTGGTGGCACTCATGCTATCGATCGTCGCTTCCATTGTTGGCGAAACACGAGGTGCTGGTGAATTGGCAGACGAAACGTTCGCCTGCTGGATTTTCCCCACCGACACCCGCGGCGGAGTTTCATCACTGATTCGCAAACGAAATGATCGCCCACAGTGTTTGCACTTAGGTCGGTACTTGCCTGTTTTCGTCGAACCGATGTTCAAATCCTTGCAGCACTCAGGGCACTGAATGATCATGTTGGAAATCCAAGAGGCAAAAAAAGACTAGGAGGGACGACGAGCGTCTCGGGAAATAAAATGGGAGAGCCGAGCACGGAGGTTCATCCCCTTATTGTCGGTGTGAATGCGTTTGCCGTCGGCGGCATCGAACAACAACTCGCCCAATGACAGCGGTGTCAAATCGGGGTCGCGGATGCCTTGCAAAATGGTATCAACGAGCGGTTCGGGTGATCGCATCAACGTGGCCGCGATCAGTGATTTGAATTCTTCGCAATCCCATGTCGCACGTTGGGGAGCACTCATGAACTCACCGCTGCTACCGGTCAACCAGCGACGAATCCCTCGGCGACTCGACCCGGCGTCCATCAACATGACCTGACCTCGGTGGTCAATCCACAAGTTCCCTGCGTGGACACCACCATGCTGCAACCTAGCGGCCGAAGTGCCTGCGAGCAACATCGCGACGTTCGCGAGTCGACGCACGATCGTACGAGTGTCTCCGGGTTGGTCATGCCAGGCGACGCCATGCACCCAGGGACGCAGAACACCCAAGTGGCCGTTGTGGATCGTCGACGATTCCGCAGCCACCCAGTTCGGATGATTCGCTTGCGAGCACTGCGAGACCACTTCGCTCAATCGCTGAACTTGCGAGGGCGACACGGTCGACGGGAGACCGATAATTTTCAGTGCGTAGGTTGCATGAGTCTCGCGATGGATGCCACGCACAATCCACCATCCCGGACCACTGGCGAATACTTTTTGGCCGACGAACCAATCCGGCGTGGACGCTTCATCCTGCCTGACGCGATGGCGAACGAGCATCTCCGGTTGGGCCGCACCATCGTCCATCTTGATTAGCGATGAGATCGCGTCGTGATCATTGGGGAACCGCGCCGTCCACTCACGCACCGACAGAGGGCAACGTAGCTCGTCGCGGACGCAGATTTCGGCATCGATCAAATCCAGACGTTGGGATTGATTATCCAGTGAGGGAAACGCACGCAAGTAATCTTCGACACAAGCGGGACGTCCGCCTCGGCGTTGCTCAATCAAATCCATGCAGGCGATATCGATCAACGGGTCGGCATGGATCTCGCCTTCGGTGCTCAACAGCACATCCAATGGCGAGTCGGGATCTTGGTCACGGAGACGACGCCATCGGCTGAACCACGATTCGTTCGCATAGCCTGGTTGGGATGGTGCTTGATCGGATGGACTCATTCGTCCCCCGTTTGCCGAGCCATTTGCTCGCGAATCCGATCGATCGTTCGTTTGATTTTCATCCGGGCGGCGTCGGGTTTGATACCAATCGCATTACCGATTTCATGCCAATCTCGGTTTTCCAGCATCATGTTAATCGCCAGGACTTCGTCGTCGGGCAAGTTCGCACGGATACGATCCAAGATCTCACGCCGAATCGAAATCTGGCTCGGCGTCACCGCATCGACCGAAATCCGGAGTTCTTCGATCGGTGCGGCGGCGGTGCGACGAAAGTCGCGACACTGGCTCGCCAGTTTCCGAAACGTATCGAGCACTTGGTTGTCGATCGCTCGCAAAATGTAAGGCAGTATCTCGTCGGAAGTTGTCGGGCTGGGAGCACGTCTCGCCAAATCAGCCATCACATCGTTGCAAATATCCATCGACTCGGTTTGTCCGGTCAACCCATATTGTCGCAATCGAGTACGTGCCCGCCGCCTCAGTTGGTCGCCGTGTTGATTCCAAACGACCTCCAAGGCGGGCCCAGGCGAGGTTGGTTTGGGTTCGTTCGAATCGGAGGAGTATTGCGGAGACATTAGGTAGTAGGCGAAAGAAAGCAGGGTGAACGAACAAATTCTAACTGTTGCCGAGTGGACTGCCGGTTTCCGATTGTGAAATTGCTCGATTTCACTAGCAATATCGAGGCGTTGAAAAATCGAATATTCCCTTGAGGAGGATCGTTCGAAGCAGGTGCGCCGGGGATTGCCCGATGCGGCGTCAGAGCGGCTTGATCCGGCCGACGCTGGTATTTCCTGCTTATTTCGCCCCCCTACTTATTTGTGCATGGACGGGTGAGATCGGTTAACATGCCCGTTCGGTCTTGTCGTCATCACCACTTGGGAACTCTCCACATGTCGCAGTCGGTCCTGCCCGCCAGCACTCCCGCCCCCGCCCCGGAATCCTCGCTCAGCGACGATGACGTCGCCGCCGTCGACCGGCTCGGGAAAATCCACGACCGGCTGCGTCAGGAATTAGGACGCGTGATCGTCGGCCAAAAAGACACGATCGACCTGTTGTTGGTTTGCCTCTTCGCCCGCCGGCACGCGTTGTTAATGGGCGTCCCGGGACTGGCCAAAACCTTGCTCGTCTCCAAACTCGCCGAGACGATGTCGCTGAAATTCAGCCGTATCCAATTCACGCCCGACCTGATGCCGATGGACATCACCGGCACGGATATCCTGCAAGACAACGGTGAGGGCCGGCGGGAGTTCGAGTTCGCCCACGGACCCGTGTTCGCCAACATCATTTTGGCCGACGAGATCAACCGCGCCCCACCCAAAACCCAAGCCGCGATGCTCGAAGCGATGCAGGAACAACGCATCACCGTCGTCGGCAAAGGGTTCGACCTGCCGCCGCCGTTTATGGTGCTGGCGACCCAAAACCCGGTCGAGCAAGAAGGCACGTACCCGTTGCCGGAGGCTCAGCTCGATCGATTCATGGCATTGATCGAACTGGATTACCCCTCGGAGGAAGAGGAAATCGCGATCGCGCGAACGACGACGGGCGCGGCCCTGCCGTCACTCGAACACCTGATGACGGGCGACGACATCATCGCTCATCAAAACCTAGTCCGCCGGATCCCGGTGCCCGACCATATCTATGTGCAGGCGGCTCGGTTGGTTCGCAAGACTCGACCGGCCGGCGGAACGGCGCCGGATTGGTTGTTACCGTTGGTCTCCTGGGGGGCCGGCCCGCGGGCGGTTCAGGATCTGATTCTCGGCGCGAAATCGCGTGCGGCGTTGGAGGGTTCCTACATGGTTCGCAGCGAAGACGTCCGCTACGTCGCGTTGCCGGTACTCACGCATCGACTGATCACGACATTCGCCGCGCAAGCCGAAGGGTTGTCGGCGCGGGATATCGTGGGCCGGTTGCTGGACGAAGAAACCCAATAGCATGTGGAACCAACAGAAACCTCGTGACTTTCTCGATCCAACCGTCTTGGCAGCCCTCGCCGGTATACCACTGATGGCCCGTCGTCCGATGCGGGGCAGCGTGTCGGGCAAACACGTCAGTCCCACCAAGGGCTCGAGCGTCGAGTTCGCGCAGTACCGAAAATACGTTCCCGGTGACGATTTGCGACGTCTGGATTGGCGTGCCCACGGTCGCAGCGACCGGTACTACGTCAAGGAGTTCGAGGCGGACACGAATTTGCGATGTTGTCTCGTCGTCGACACCAGCGGCTCGATGGAGTTCGGTTCGGTTGCGGAAAAGACAGCCGACACGATCACGAAGAAAATGCTGACGAAGTTACAGTACGCCCGCCGACTCGCCGCCACGATCGGTTATCTCGCCATCGGCCAAGGCGACGCGGTCGGATTGTCCTGCGTCGCCGGCGGTATCGTCAAACATTTGCCGCCGTTGCGAAACCCGTCTCACCTGCGACTCGTTTTTGATACGCTCGAACAGGCCAAGGGCGACGGTGAAACGCACCTCGTTGAAGTGTTGCACGAACTCGCCGAAACGACTCGGCAAGGTGCGATGATCATCGTCATGTCGGACTTCTTCGTTGATCCGGATTTGATGCGTGGTTGTTTCGAACACCTTCGTTTTCGCAAACACGATTTATCGTTGTTCCATCTGCTCGATCCGCTCGAACTGAGTTTCGCGTTCGGGCGACCGACCCGGTTTCTAGACATGGAAGGCGGCACGGCGATCTTTGCCGAACCGAGCGAGATCGCCGATCGCTATCATGCGGCGCTGAAAGAGTATCTCGATCGGCTGCAAGAAATCGTGACGCAAACCGGTGTGGACTATCACCGCGTTAGTATCGACGAATCGTATCAAGACGTGTTGACGCGGTTCCTCACGCGGCGAGCGACAGCAAAGGGCGTGCGATGAATTTCCTGCAACCCTGGATGCTCGTCGCACTGCCGCTGGCGTTGATCCCGATCATCATTCATTTGATCAACCAACGTCGTTATCAATCGACGCAGTGGGCGGCGATGATGTTCCTGTTGTCGGCCAACCGGATGAACCGTGGTTACGCGAAAATTCGCCAGTGGTTGATTCTCGCGTTGCGAACGCTCGTGATCGGGGCACTCATCTTTGCGATCGGGCGTCCGATCGCCAGCGGGATGCTCGGCGGTTCAATTGCCGGAGCGGTCAGTGGCGGCGGACCGGCCAACACGATCGTGTTGCTCGATCGTTCGCCGTCGATGCAGTCCAGCAGTGACGGAACGTCGAGCACGAAATTGCAAACGGGGATCCAACAAGTCGTCTCCGCGTTGGAAACGATCGGGACCGAGCGACTCGTGTTGATCGAGAGTAACACGGCAACCCCGCGTGAGATCGCGACTCCGGCGGATTTATTAGACCTGCCCGAGGTCGGACCGGCGGACGCGTCGGCTGATGTGCCCGCGATGATGTTGGCGGCCCTCGATCACATTAATGCGAATCAGCTCGGCCAAACCGAAATTTGGATCTGTTCGGATTTGCGCGGTCATGATTGGCGCAGCGAGGACGGGCGATGGTCGACGTTGAAAGACGCGTTCGTCGCATTCGGACGCCGAGTGCGATTCCGGTTACTCGCGTTCTCAGATAACGATTCCTCGAAAGCAAACGGCTCCGGTGCAACGGATGGTTTCGCCGCCAGCAACCGATCGATCCGGGTCGACGAAACGAAATTTGAATCCGGAGAGGAAACTGCGGTGCTGGTGTCTCTGACCGTTCGCGCCGGAAGCGAGAACGCGGATTCCGACAACGTGACCGTGCCCGTAACCCTGAGTTTGGACGACTCACGATCCGTCGTGGAAGTCGAAATGCAAGGCGGCGTGGGTGAGTTGAAAGGCCATCGGGTAGTTTTGCCGCGAGACACGCAGCGGGGTTATGGCAGCGTTTCGATCCCTGCCGACCGCAATCTCGCCGACAATGAGTTCTACTTCAGTTTCGACGTGCCGCCGCCGAGGCGAACCGTCGTCGTGACCGAAGACGAAGAGGTCGGACGCGTGTTGAAATTGGCCTCCGAGATCACACCGGAAGAAGGCATATCAAGTGTCGCTGAAATCGTCTCCCCCCAAGGAGTCGCCGGCGTTTCTTGGGAAGACGTGTCACTCGTCCTTTGGCACGCCCCGCTGCCGGAACCCGTAGTGCAGGCTGCTAGCCAGCAATCGAAACCCACAACAACCGATGGAATGGATCCTGCAAAAGATCCGGCAGGCGAAGGATCTTTAACAGGATCCACTACCTCCAATAACTCCGGTGACGCCGGCATCCTACAAACGCTCGTCGCACGCGGCGGACACGTCATCTTCTTCCCACCCGAATCCGACGCCGACCTCGCGCAATCCAGTGAACTGTTCTCAATGAAATGGGACGCCTGGAACGAGAGCAGCGATGAGAACGCCGTTAGCACATGGCGGGGGGATGCCGATCTGCTCGCCGCGACGATGGCCGGCACGTCGTTGCCGGTCGGCAGTCTGCGAGTCCAACGTCACGCGACGATCACCGGCGATGCCACGACACTGGCCACGCTCGCCGACGGGTCGCCGTTGTTGTCTCGCGTCGCGACGCCTCGCGGAGGCGTTTACTTTTGCACCACCACGCCTCGTCCCGCGGACTCCTCGCTCACCAAAGACGGCGTCGTTTTGTACGTGATGTTGCAACGGGCGTTGCAGGCCGGTGCCGAATCGTTGGGCAACACGTCCGGGTTCGATGCGGGAGTCGCCAGCGAAAAAACCGCCGAGAAGTGGCAGCGATTGATGGGACGCAGTTCCGCGTTGTCAATCGAAAACGCATTCGTCGCCGGAGTGTTCGAACAACGCGGTGACGGACGTTGGTTCGTCGTCAATCGCAGCGAAGGCGAGGACGCGGTAGCCAACGTGAGTGATGAACGAATCGACGCGTTATTCGGCGGTTTGCCCTTCGTACGAGTCAACCAACAAGCGGGTAACGCGAGTTCGCTAGTGGAAGAAATCTGGCGTGTGTTTTTGATTCTGATGCTCGTCGCGATGATCGGGGAGGCGTGTTTGTGTTTGCCCCGAGTGCGTTCGGCAGACGGTGCCCCGGTTTCGGGAGGTGCTCCGGCATGATTCAAACCAATTCCATCTCGTTCGCTTGGACGCCCGCGACGCTCTCCATTGCGATCGTCGCGGTGACCGCGACCGCTGTGCTCGGCATGATCGCGTGCCGGCGAAACGGTTGGCGACGTTCGACGGTTTTTTTAGAATCGCTGCGGATGCTGATGGTTTGCATTGCCGCGGCGCTGCTCGGCGGCCCGGAATGGGTCGAACAGTTTCGACCGGATGACAAACCCATCGTCGCGGTGTTGTGGGACGACTCCGGCAGCATGCAAACTCGCGACGCCTCGATGACGGCGGAAGCCCGCAGTGACGCGATCCGCCCGCTGACGAAGATGGAGTCCTGGAAATCGCTCGGTGAACGGGCCAACGTAGTGATCGAACCGTTCGCCGAAACTAGGATCGCGGACGAAGAACTCGCCGACGAGAAAACGCCAGCGGTGAACCGGACGTCCAACTCGGGATCGTCAACCAAGTCGTTGACGTCCTCGCAAACCGGCAACGAACCGGGCACGGATTTGTCGGGCCCGTTGGTCGACGCGGCACTCAAACACGACAACTTACTCGGCGTCGTCTTGGCGTCCGACGGGGATTGGAACCAGGGTGCCGCTCCCGTCCAAGCGGCCGGTCGATTGCGTTCCCTGGGTATTCCCGTATTCGTGTTTCCCGTCGGCAGTAACACGCGGTTACCCGACGTCGAACTGTTGAGTTTCGACGTGCCGACGTTCGCCATCGCCGGCAAACGTGTTCGCATTCCGTTCTCGATCGAAAGTTCACTGCCTCGCGATTACGTCGCCACGGTGAATATGAAAACCGAGGGCGGTGAGGAGTTCAGCAAAGAAGTCCGCGTCACCGCGATGGGACGCACCAACCAATTCATGGATTGGGAACCGGAAGAACTCGGCGACACCGCGCTGACGCTCAGTGTGTCCGCCGGATCGGGCGAAGTCCGCGATGATAATAATGAATTGGCCGCACCGATTTCGATCCGAGAAGAAAAGCTGCGAGTGTTGGTGATCGAGTCACTGCCACGTTGGGAGTACCGTTATCTACGAAACGCATTGTCGCGTGATCCTGGAGTGGAGGTCTCCTGTTTGTTGTTCCATCCGGGATTGGACAAACGTGGTGGCGGGAACAGCGATTACATCAGCGATTTCCCAGCGACGAAGGAAGAACTGGCTAAGTACGACGTGGTCTTCCTCGGCGACGTCGGGATCGAAGACGGACAGTTGACCGAGGAACAATGCGAGTGGTTGAAAGGACTGGTCGGGGAGCAGGCCAGCGGTCTGGTGTTCATGCCGGGTTGGCAGGGGCGACAATTCAGTTTGCTGGAAACCAAACTCGGCGATTTGATGCCCGTTGAACTCGACGAGGCGCAGCCCGGCGGTTGGGGGTCGCGAACGGCTCAGCATTTCGAACTCACCGAATTGGGACGTCGCAGTCTGTTGACGAAACTGTCCGACACGAGCGAAGAGAATCTGGAAGTGTGGGGCAACCTGCCTGGGTTCCAGTGGCACGCGCCGGTCTTGCGAGCCAAACCGGGAACGGAAACGTTGTGTGTTCATCAAGAAACGAGTAACCGTTACGGACGTTTGCCGCTGCTCGTCACGCGGACGTTTGGTGCCGGCAAGGTGTTGTTCATGGGCACCGACGGGGCCTGGCGATGGCGAAAGGGCGTCGAGGATTTGTATCATTATCGGTTCTGGGGCCAAGTCGTGCGGTGGATGGCCTACCGCCGCAACATGGCGCAAGGCGAAACGATGCGTTTGTACTACACGCCCGAACGCCCCTCCGTCCGACAAACCGTCACCATCAGTGCCAACGTGATGGAATCCAGTGGCGAACCGCTCAGCAAGGGCGACGTGACGTTGCGAATCGTGTCGCCGACGAACCGCGTCGAAACCATTCGGATGGAATCCAGCGGCGAGGAATGGGGAGCTTTTTCCGGACGTTTCACACCGAGTCAACCCGGAACGCACGCCTTCACGCTATTCTGTAAACAGACCGGCGAGACGCTCGAAACGACTTTGTTTGTTCAAGGAGCGTCGCTTGAACAGGTCGGACGCCCGGCCCGACCGGAAGTGTTAGAAGAAATCGCGAGGGTCACACGGGGACAGGTGCTCGCCGTCGACCGGATCGATGACGTGGTGCAGTGGCTCTCGGCGATGCCGGATCCGCCGCCCTCAGTCCGCCGCATCGCATTGTGGAGTCATCCGCTTATGGTCGGATTGTTCGTATCATTATTAGCGTTATTTTGGATCGCAAGAAAGGGAGTGGGATTGATATGAGTGTTGCTAAAGAATCGTTGCAGGTTCCCGAATCACTCGAGCGTCAGTTGCTCGCGTACCGCGGCCGGGTGTGGCAGATCAAAATGATCGAAGCGGTCTCGATCGCGGTGTTCGCAATCGCGGCCGCGTTCCTCATCGTTTACGCCTGGGATCGTTTGGCCGACACGCCACGACTCCTGCGCACCGGATTGTTACTCGGGGGTCTGGTGTTGATGGCGATCGTGCCTTGGTTCGTTTACCGGTGGGTGTGGCGGCATCGCGCGCTGGAACCACTCGCCCGGTTGCTCAGTCGCCGACTGCCCGCCGTCGGGGATCAATTGCTCGGTGTGCTCGAACTTTCGCACAGCGATAGTGAGCAAGCTCGTTCGCCCGCACTTTGCCAAGCGGCGATGCGGCAAGTCGCCGAGGACGCCGCCTCACGCGATTTCAATCAGGCAACGCCACCGTCCCAGTACCGCGTTTGGGGTATCGCGGCCACGTCCGTGGTGATCGCGACTCTCACTCTCGCCGCGTTCTATCCCGCCGCTTCGGCCAACGCGTTGTCTCGATTGGTGATGCCGTGGAAAAACACGCCGCGTTACACGTTCACCCGAATCGAAATGTTGCCGAATGAGGTCGTATTGCCGCACGGCGAAGCGACCACGCTGCCGATCCGATTGTCCGAGTCATCACGCTGGCAACCGGAAACCGCGACACTGCGGATCGGTGACCAACCGATCGCGATCGCGAAACTGGTCGACGGTCGGTATCTGTTCAACGTGCCGCCTCAAATCGCCGCTCAAGACCTCACGTTGAGCGTCGGTGACGTGTTGCAAATTGCGAAACTCAATCCGACGCTGCGTCCGGAACTCTCCTCCGTCGTCGCTGATGTTCGTTTGCCCGAATACCTCGGACAACCCGACGTTCGCCGTGTCGATTCCCGTGGCGGCAGTGTCACGATGGTTCGCGGCAGTGAAGCGGTTTTCACCGCGACGGTGAACCGCGATTTGAAGACCGGACAAATCAATACTGAAAAACGCAAACCCGCCGGCGCGACCCTCGCCAGCCGTCCGGTCGCGGTCGATGAAGTCTCCACGTTGCAGTTCCGTTGGCAGGACCAACTCGGCCTGACGCAGCGAGAACCGTTCGAATTGACCGTCAACGCCGTCGAAGACGAGGCACCGACCTTGATTTGTGACGGGTTGCCTCGCCAAGCCGTCGTGCTCGATAGTGAGGTGTTGAATTTCACGACTCGGGCCAGCGACGATTTCGGCATCCGCCGGATCGGGTTGATGTGGCGTGGGATCGACATGGGAGTCGTGCAACATCCCGCCGAAGGAGAACGAGCCCTCGCCGCTGGCGATCATGACGCCGCCGACGTCGACGCGATCGGGACGTTCAGTGCCACATCGCTCGGCATCGAACCGCAACCGATCGAACTGTTCGTATGGGCCGAGGATTATCTGCCGGGACGAAACCGGATCTACTCGCCACCGCACGTGTTGTACATTTTGACGCCGGACCAGCACGCGATTTGGATGACCGAACAGCTCAGCAAATGGCACCGGCAGGCCCTCGACGTTCGCGATCGCGAAAAACAGCTTTACGAAAAGAACAAAGAGCTACGGGATCTACCGCCCGAACAACTCGACGACGAAGAAAACCGTCGAACGATCGAGCGTCAAGCCTCTGCCGAACAATCCAACGGACGTCGATTGCGTTCGCTCGGAATGCGTGGTGATGAACTGATCACCGCCGCCGCTCGCAACCCCGAGATCGGAGTCGGGCATCTCGAACGATGGGCGGAGATGCTGCAGGTGCTCAACGATCTCTCGGAGAACCGCATGCCTTCGGTGGCTGAACTGCTCGACGGTGCGGCGGAACAACCGACTCAGCTCGCCGAGGCTCAATCCGGTAAGAAAGACAAGAGCCCCGGTGGTCCCAAGGCGGGCCAAAACCGAGCCGCCGGCGGTGGCACCCCGAACAAACCTTTCGAAGGAAAAACGCCGCCGCTGCGTGCCGCCCCCTCGCTCGCCGACATGGAATCGTCCGCCAACTCACCCGATGAAGAACCCGGCACCGCCGGCCCGGCCAAGAAACCGAGCAGCCCTTCGTTGCGCTTGCCCGTGACCACGGTGATGGGCAAAAGCCAACCCAAGAAAGACGAACCGCCCAAGAATCAACAGGACAGTATGCAGAAGGCCGTCGAAGAGCAGGAGGGCTTGCTCGCCGAGTTCGATAAACTCGCCGATGAACTCAACGCCGTCCTCGCCAACCTCGAAGGCAGCACGTTGGCGAAACGACTCAAGGCCGCCTCACGACAACAGAACGTCGTCGCCGGACGTTTGACCGAGCAATTGCAACCCGCCTTCGGCGTCAGTAAATCGACAATCAGTAAAGCGGTTCGAGAGGAATTGAAGAAACTCGAAGAGACCGAAGAAGCCAGTGCCACGAACGTTTCCTACATTATGGACGACCTCGCCGCGTACTTCGAACGACGCCGCTTCATGCAGTTCAAAGCCACACTCGATGAGATGAAAGAATCCGACGTGATCGGCGGCCTGCGACAATTGTCGAGCGAAATCCCGGTCAAGCAAGGCATGTCGGTCGCCCAAGCCGAGTACTGGTCCGACGCGATGGATCGATGGGCCGAGAACCTCGTCGATCCGGCCTGCAGCGGCTCCTGCCCAGGCGGCAAATCGCCCGAGAGTTTACCGCCTTCGATCGTGCTCGAAGTGTTGCAGATTCTCGAAGCCGAAGTCAATTTGCGTGAGGAAACTCGCGTTGCCGAGCAAGCCAAATTGGCGATCAAGGAGGAAGAGCATGTCGACGCAGCGAAAGCTCTGTCGGAATCTCAAGCCGTGATCAACGAACGGATCGTGAAGGTCATCGCGCGGATCAATGAACTGCCCGACGCGGCAAAACACTTTGGCAAAGAACTCAAAATGCTCGCCGCCGTCGACGCCGTCATGACCGACGCGACGCAAATTCTATCGCGGCCCGAGACCGGTTCCCCCGCGATCGCGGCGGAGACCGAAGCGATCGAATTGTTGCTGCGGTCCAAACGCATCAATCCCAACGGCGGCGGAGGCGGCGGCCCCTCTCCAGGCGGCGGAGGCAGCGGCAACACCACCGACTCGGCACTGGCCCTCGTCGGCAAAGGACGCAATGAGAAAGAAGTCCGAGAGAACCGCGACGTCGGCCAGACGACTGGGGATACCGGCGTGGTCCTGCCGGAAGAATTCCGCCGCGGTTTGGATCAGTATTTCAATCGGATTGGAGGTTGATGATGAGCAGTTGTTTTCAAGCTGAGCGGTGCAGCACCCCTCCGGCAACGCGGGAGGCGTCGAAAAACGAGCGTTCAGCGAGTTTTTCGGGGGAGGGCAATGCGGGCAACCTCCCCCGCAATTCTACCCAGGAACAGAACCGTCCCCCGGCTATCGCTCATGCCGACCCCTCCCGCTGGAGACTGCTGCAGAAGCCAGATCCGGTCCCGGTAACGTACGGATACGAGCCCGACGCGCGAGCGAGTGACCTGTTGACCTCACTCGCTAGCGCGTCGGGCTTGTATTGCAACAGCGTCCGCTTCGCCGGCGGGGTGTCAACCGGGGCGAACGCCCATCGGCTAATCCGCGTGAGTCGGACGTTACTCATCACCGTACTCCTGCTCGTCGTTCCCTCCACCGCCCAAGCCCAAGACGAGAAACCAAACCGGGAAGCGGAGATCGAAGCCTACGAGGCGAAACTCGACGCCTCATTGGAAAAAACCGAAGAGAAAAAGAAGACCGGAGAGGAACCCGAGGAAGAAACGACTGAAGAAATCGTCGACGAGTTCGAACGCGACACCGAGATGGAAATGAACTTCTTCGCGGTCGAGGCCCCCAACAAGCCCCGTAAAAAAGGCGAGCCACTCGAATTCCTCAAGCCCGCCGTCAACTTCGAAATCTCATTCATCAAACGAGTTTGCGAGCCGAGCGACGAACAGATGAAAGCGATCATCGAAGCCGCGACGAGGTCGTATCAGGGCACCGGTAACCTCGTGCAAGAAGAGGGTAACCGCCTGTTCGACAACAATGGTTTCCGCGTGATGGGACCCAACAACGAACAACTCAACGAGCACCCGTTGCGCCGGATCCGCAGTGACGCCCTGGAATACCTCCCACCGATCGTGAGCAAAGACCAGTTTGCGATCTACAAAATCGAAGCCGACCTGCGAGACGAGTTCGAACGCAGCGCCGCGATCGAGATGATCATCGGCATGGTCGATGAGAAACTCGCGTTGACGGACGAACAACGAGTGAAACTGAACGAGGGCTTGATGAAGGAATGGAAAGACGTCGACCTGCAGTCCATTCAAACCTATCTGTACAACCCCGAATACGTTCCCCAATTGCCCGCCGGTACGATTAACAAAGTGTTTACGAAGAAGCAATTAGAGGCCTGGAAGTCATTCAACCAAACCAACTTCGGGGTCCAGTTCAACCAAGGACAAGACGGCATGGGCATCGAAGGGGAGGATTGGATCAAATGACCCCAATACTTCGCCTCGCCGTCACGCTCCCCTCCCGCCTCGTTGCCATCGGCACCATGATTGTCGCTCGGTTCTCCGAACCGAATGCGTTATGGAGCACCGCGTGGAACGTTATTGGCTCGGAGAGCCGAACGACAATCGCTTCTCCGAATCAAACTCGCTACGCAGCGGCGTGTGGAACGTTGTCGGCTCGGAGAGCCGAACGACATTCTCCCATCCGAACCTGGCTCGCACTCATCCTCATCACAGCCTGCTTCCTCACGTCCGCGTCTCAGCCCGCCGCTGCTCTGCAATTCCAAGTTGACATTGACCAATTCAACCGGTGGATTTTCTCGAGTATGCAGAATCCCGAGAACGCACGAAAACGTTTGAACGACCGTGTTGAAATGGAAATCCATCGCATCGAGCTGACCACGGATTTACGAGCGGATCAAAAAGCAAAAATCCGGCTCGCCTCCAAAGGCGATATCAAACGCTTTTTTGACGACGTCGCCGACGCCCAGCGTCAATTCAAAGAGATGCAAGCCGAGGGTGAAATCAACCAAGGCAACATGAACGAAGTCTACCAACTCGCCATGCCGCTGCAGCGACGACTCAGCCAGGGGTTGTTCAGCAAAGACTCGTTACTGCGAAAGACCGCCCGAGCCTGCGTCGATGATTTGCAAGCCAAAATGCTGCGAGAGCGAGACGAGCAACTGCTCCAGCGGCGTACCCAGGCGATCATCAAGTACGTGATCGCCAACATGAATCGTCAAATCCCGATGCTGCACCGGCAACGCGAACAACTGACCAACCTGCTCAACGACAAAGTCAAAATCAAAGACCCATCGAACGTCTACTCAACTAACATTGTCCTGTTTCGATTGAGCGAACTACCGCGAGAAAAAATCACCGCGATCTTTGACGAGACACAAATGAAAGCGATCGAAACGCAATTCGCCCAAGCCGCTGCGATGCAACAACAACTCAAACAAATGGGAGTACTCGATGACGAGTGATTCAACCCCATCGCCAAGATCATCGGGATCGTTTCATCACGTCGCGCTCGTCTTCCTGCTCTTGCTACCGACGGCCGCTTCGGCGCAATACCCGACCGCTCAAATGGGCGAGGTCGTCCCACGGGACGTCCGGGAAACCTACGAGAAGGGATTGCGATTCCTGGCGAAGAGCCAAAGCGAAGACGGTGATTGGCCCGGCGGGCAAACCGGCCCCGGTGTGACCGGCATGGCCGTGATGGCGTTTCTCGCCTCCGGGGAAGATCCCAACTTCGGACTCTACAGCGCGAACATTCGCCGCGGACTGCGGAGCATGTTGCGTAGCCAAGATAAAACGACGGGCATCTTTGGCGGCAACCTCGGCCACACGAGCATGTACAACCACGGGTTCGCGATGCTGTCGCTCGCGGAAGCCTACGGGACGGTTGACGATTCGGATTTATGGAGTGGCGGTGGTGCCAACGCGAGTCGCAATCAGGGGCAATTGTCACTCGGTCTCTCACTCGAACTCGCCGTCCGTGGCGCCGTCACGTCGCAAAAGAAAAACCGTTTCGGTGGCTGGCGGTACGGTCCCGATGCCAAGGACGCCGACACCTCCGTCAGTGGCGCGGTGATGGTCGGGTTACTCGCCGCTCGCAACGCCGGCATCGAAGTTCCCGACGAAGCGATCGATCGAGGGGTCGCGTATTTCAAATCCATGACCAGCCCCTCGGGCCAAGTCGCGTACGCGGGACTAGGCGGGTTTGATGATTCGATCCCACGGATTTCCATCGGTGCTCTCGTCTACGCCATCTCACGCCGCAAAGACATGCCCGAGTTCAAATCCACACTCGGAGCGTTAACCACCCGATTAGAACAATCCGCCGGCGGCTACCAACGCTACGGTCAGTACTACCAAGCCCAAGCGTTATTCCAAGGCGACGTCGAAGCGTGGGAAAAGTGGAACGAACAATTGATCCGTGAACTCAAAGAAGACCAACAAGACGACGGCAGTTTCACCGGCTCGTTCGGCAAACCCTGTGACACCTCGTTGTCGTTACTCGCGATGGCACTGAACTTTCGATTCCTCCCTATTTATGAACGCTAAGGAATCGGGGAACGGCATGATATTGAATATGAATATCCCGAAGGGATTCAAGCGATTAGCCGGTGGTCGAGCGAAGCGAAAACCACCGGAACCGGGTCACCTGAAATCGGCTCACCCTGAAGGGGTGAAAGCTCTCCCGAATGCTTTGACCCCGTCGGGGTCAGCGTGCTGTTGGGGCGAATGTCCGGAGGTGCTCGCTGCGCGAAAACCTCCGGCTAATCGCTACGATCCCTTTAGGATAAGAGTACATCCCAACATGAGCCCGCGGATCATGACAAACGATCCCACTTCACGACTTCGATTCGTGGCGCTCGCCTGCGTTCTCCTCATCCATTGCCTCCTCAACACCTCCCAGCTCACCCCCTCCCTCCAAGCCCAATCCCCCGACACGCTCGGATTGCTCCGGCTCGCTGGTGGCGATCACATCCCCGGTCGGCTCGCCGACCCGAGTAACTCCAACGACGATGAAACCGACCCTGACACCGCCAAGCAGCTCGCATGGCAGTACTCCGGTTTCTCCGCGCCCCTGCAATTCGAACTCACCTCGATCTCCGGCGCCTCGTTCCCCAAACCGGAGAACACCAAACCCGCGACCGGACTGCACTCCCTCGAACTGGCCCAAGGCAATCGTTTGTACGGCGAGATCCTCGATGCCGACGCGTGGACGATTCGTGTTCGCACGTCGGACTTTGGCGACCTGACGGTCCTTCGCTCGGCGGTCAAACGGGTGTCGATGTGGGACGATGGCGCCTCGGTACTGTTCGCCGGACCGGGCGCGGTCGACCAATGGAAAACCGGCGGCAACAACGAAGCCTGGCAATCCGGCGGCGGGCAACTTCGTACCGAAACCGAGAACGTCGACGCGTTTCGTAACATCGAATTACCTAACATCGCCCGCATCGAAATCGAACTGAGTTGGGAATCGAAACCGAATTTCGTCTTGGCCATCGGTGTCGATGCGAAGAACTCCGACGAATCGGACTCGGCCGCTTTTCGGATCGAAGTCTGGGACGACGAGGTTGTGTTGTTGCGGGAACTCGACGACATTGCCGATGTGATTTCGCTGGGAGAAATCACGGATCTCGACGGGCTGTTGCGATTGACGTTGGAACTGCACCAGAACAAAGGACGCGCCATCGCGCGATCCGCGCAAGGCAAACGGCTCGGCGAGTTCACGCTCCCTGCCAACGATTACCCCGACGTCCAACCCGGCGTGCGGTTAAGCAATCTCGCCGGCAACGTCAGTCTGGATTCGTTCACGGTGATGCTCGTCAACGAAAGCAATGAAATCGAGTCGAGCGGCGAGAGCCAAACGCTCTTTCTCAGCGACGGTGCGATCCGGTCAGGAACCTGGGACGGTGTCCGCGACGGCGTTTGGTTGTTTACTGAAGAGGGCGTGACGAGTCCGCTGGCGGGCAACCAAGTCTCCTCGCTGGAACTCGGGCAATCGTTTCGGGAACCGAACCCGAGCGATTCCGCCGAACCAGTATCAACACCCGAGACCCAATCGACGGACGTCGCCGCTCAAATTGTCACCCACGGCGGCGTGCTGTTGGGCGGCACGATTGCCTCGTTCGACGACGGGCGATTGAACTTGCGACACGACGCGATCGAGGAACTCGTGTCGTTTCAAAACGATTCGATCGCTCGGATTTCGTTCGATGATTCCCAGCGAGCGGAATCGACGGATCTGCAATCCATCCTCGGCCGGTTGAAATTCGCCGGCGGGCAGTTGACCGGCGGTTTGGTCGATACCGAAGTCCAAACCGTCGCCGCTGCGTTGCGTTTCGCGCCTCGCGGTGCCAATCCCGTCAACCTCACGACCGGATTCACCGGGCGGATGGTGTACCGGGAAACACCGCCACCGGAATCCGCCAAACAGCGGCGAGTACGTGAGCAACGCGAGGCGGCCGAGCAACGCGTTGTCCAACGACGCCAAAAGCAAGGCGGCGTTTTCAACGCACTCGCTCGCGCGTTCGGAAACAACAGCGGCAACCGAAACATCGCCCGCATCGAACGGGCGATGCACCTGCGTTCCGGCGAAGTCATCCCATGCGACGTCAAGACGATCGACGAGAACGGAATCGTGTTCACCTCCGAGATGACCGACCAAACCCGGTTGCCTCAAGACCAAGTTCGTGCGATCACGTTCACCGCCGGATGCCGTGACCCGGAAGTCGAAGCCGCACGCCGAGATCGGTTATTAACCGTGCCCCGCATCCGAAAAAAGAACCGACCCACGCACCTAATCGTCGCCGCCAACGACGACATGCTGCGATGCCGTTTGGTCCGGCTCGATGAAAAAGAACTCGTCGTCGAAACGCGTTTGGAAAAGATCACGATCCCACGATCCGTGATCGCTCAGATCATTTGGTTGAAAGAAGAAAACGACGACGAGGCCGAAGACGACGCCGAGGAGAAACCACCGGCAACCCAGCTCGCCGTGCGTGCGGTGCTGCGAAACGGGAACCGCATGTCACTGATCGCCAACGCGATCGAAGACAGCATTCTCATCGGCGAGCACCCGTTGCTCGGCGAATCACGAATCAAACTCGGTGACGTGAATGAATTGCTCATCGGCATTGACATTAGTGAACCCGGAGTCGCTCAACCTTACAACGGCTGGCAATTGAAAGACGCTCCCGAACCGATCATTGCCGAAGCGGGCGGTGGCGGTGGCGGCGCATCCGGCATGACGTCGGCGTTGGTTGGAAAAGAGGCCCCGGACTTCACGCTCGATCTGCTCGACGGAGGCCGGTTCAACATCGCCGAACAACGCGGCAAAGTCGTCGTGTTGGATTTCTGGGCGACGTGGTGCGGTCCGTGTTTACAAGCCATGCCGGTGATCGAGGAAACGGTTGCGGAGTTTGACGAGAACGACGTCCGCCTCGTCGCCGTCAATTTGCAAGAGACCGCCGAACCGATTCGCGGCACGCTGGAGCGATTGAAGGTCTCGCCCGAAGTCGCACTGGACATCGACGGCGTCGCGGCCGCCCGATACCAAGCCGACGCGATCCCTCAAACCGTCGTCATCGGCCGCGACGGCACGATCACCCGACTCTTCGTCGGCGGTGGCGGACAACTCGCTGAATCACTCCGCACCGCCATCCAAGACGCGATTGACGAGAAGAAACAGTAACTCGGCTCAGGGCAACGGAGGAAGTGTTCCCGATCAACAGGCCTAGGTTGTTGAACGCCTTTGGCGTAAAAGCAAGTCATCGTCGAACGTCGATTTAATAACTGAAGCATCGGGGAGCACGCAGAATTGGAAACCACAGATCAACAAAGATCAACAAAGATCAACAAAGATCAACAAAGATCAACAAACCAGCCCCGTGATTTGCTCGACGAAGTGTCCTCATCAAGGCAAGATGCAGCGATTTTATCTGCGTCCATCGCTGGCTACATCGACCGCATTGAAAAGTCCAGAGGACTGTCTGCGGTTTGCAAATATTCCGCTTAAGCACATCGTCATAATTTGTTCGGTGGAACCACTTAGCAGCGTCTCTCTGAGACGCTGAAATTGGCGAGTCTCAGAGAGACTCGCCTACGTGAGGTTCTGCCGAAACTTTGCCGCCGATGTGCTTATCAACCGTGGATTTCGGATCGAAATGCGGAGGCCAATCCGCAACCTCATCGTTGCGTTCAATGAACGGTTTCTCCGTTTTCCGGAAAAGGTGTCAAACGAGTTGAAGTGGTGTGTCACAGGGCAGCCGAGTCAATCGTTTTCATGGTGACAGCCACTGTGCAATTCGGACATTGGCAATCGACTTCGTTGGTGCCGCGTTCAATATGGTTCTCACTTACGACATCCGCGGCATTCAAAAGGCCATCTTCGCCGTTCCCAAGCTGAAGTGCATTGTCGGTGCCAGCGAACAGATCGCGGGGTTTGACCACGCCGTTCATGCTGAGTTTGGTAGTCGCTGCATCTACGCGGGTGGCGGGGGCGGTGCGGTCGAATTGCCTGCCGACGAAATCGCTCGTTCTACCCGAGTTTTGACTGAGCGAGCCCACCAACTCGGTCTCGATCTTCGTGTCGGGACCGGCGATTCGCTTTCCGAAGCGAAAGCGAACGATCGGCTGTTCCCCTTCGTTCCGTCCGCATCGGACGGTCCTCCGTGTTCCATTTCCGGCCTGTACCCAGTCGGCCCGAACGAGGCTTGGAAACCGAAACGACCAGACGTGCATCGTATTATCGGCGCTCGACTGGACGCCGGCGATGCGGACCAGTTCGGTCAAAAATTAGCGGATGCGGTCAAGACGCAGGTCAACGCTCTCATTCAGCATGGGAGCGATCACGAAGCGTTCGAGATGCCTTGGCGTTTCTTCAAGAATGTCAACACGGAATCAATCGACGACGACGAGGATGATCGCGACGAAGCGGACGCGGGATCGGCCGCTTTGGGAGGCCGTAACCGATGGGCGGTCGTGGCGATGGACGGTAACGACGCGGGGAACCAACACCTACGAGCACAGCAACTCGTGAACGATGGCCAGTGGCAGCAAAAATTTCGAGATGATTGGGCCCGCCGCATGAGCGGTCACCTCCGGACGATCACGCGTGAATCGTTTGTGGCCGCCGCCGCGTCCGCGATTCATCAGTGGATCGAGGATGGTGATTGGCGAGACAGCGTCGTGCGGCGCGGCGATTCCACTCACCTCGTCTTACCGCTACGGCCATTGCTGATTGGTGGCGACGATATCGTGACGTTGATCGCGCCCGAGATGGCGTTCGACTTCGTCTCCGAACTGTCGTCCCGTTTCGCCACCGAAGCGACGGAGGCAGCGACGGCCTTCCAAAATGAAACGAGCCAAGCGTTGTGGCCCGCCACCGCCAACGAGCTGACCATTTCCGCCGGCATCTTGCTTGTCAAGACGACCTACCCGCTGCACGCCGCGATCGCCTACGCGGAGAGTTTGTTGGCCAGCGCGAAAGGCAAATTTCGCGGAAAATCGGACTCAGCCGGAGGGCCGACGCCGGCTGCGCTCGATTTCGATATCGTGACCGACACGATGCTCGATACACCCACGATGCGACGCCGCCGCGAACTGACTTTCCATGACGATGATCTCGGTCGGCTGATTTCTTTAACGCGACGACCTTACCGCATTGAACAGCCATCCGATCCGGCGACGGATCCGGTCGAGACGATCAAAGATTTACGGGCGATGACGAGGGAACTGTTCTCCGGTTCCGAAGCGTTGCCCGGCAGCGTCGCGGCTGATCTGATGCAGGTGATGATGCGGCCCTGGTCGGCTCGCGTGCAGTATCTGGTTTCGTTGACACGCAAGTATCCGAATTTGGTGAATCACCTCAACGAGGAAGACCCCGAGAACATCGGTCGCTATTGGCAATCCACCGTGCACGAACAGTCGACCAGTTTTGTCGATGCGTTGTTGCTGGCAGAGCATCACCACCGCATCGCGCAAGTCAACTGAAACGCACACCTTCGAACGAGCAATCAACGGCGATCAATATGCCTAGCAAACACACCTTCACCATCACGCTGACCAGCGACGCCCAACCCGCGACGGGTATAGGTGGCGAGACGTTCAACAGTCTCGTCAGTCGTGACGCGTCGGGCCGCGTCGTCATTCGCGGATCTCACCTGAAAGGTTTGATGCGAGACCGCTTCACCACGATCGGGCGGCCATTGGGTTGGGATTCCTCTTGGACCGATGCCGTGTTCGGTCGACCGGGCAACCAGCTCGATACCGACGCCGCGTTTCGGATCACCGACGCCGTCGCCCACGATCGTCACAACGCCAACCCGGTTCGCACGATCACCCGAACCGCCATCAACGATCGAGGCACCGCCGAGGACCAAACCCTGCGAACGGATCAAGCGATCGCGGCGACAACCGAGTTGCAAGGTCACGTGATTGCCGACGGGAAAGATGAAACTCTGACGGATGCATGGCGGTTGGCGTTGCTTAGCGTCACGGCGCTCGGTGGTTCGCGATCGCGCGGGTGCGGTACGTGTGTGATCGACCTGTTGAATAGGAAAAATGAACTCGGGATTTTACTTCGGCGGGTTCACCAACAGGCGACGCAGCCGAGAGCGATTCAACCCAACGTCACAGCGGAGCAAACCGAGTTCGCCGATTCATCGACCCGCACGCTGCGTTTGACGTTCCACGCGACCGATCCGGTTTGCTGCCCCGAGATCGCCGATCGCACCAACACGATTCGAGGCGGGTTTGTGATTCCGGCTTCCGCAGTCGGAGGCGTTATTTTGCATCGGCTGCGGGCGACCGATCCGGCTCTGGCAAACGCAACATTCGAATCGGAAACCTTCCTGGCTTGGCCGCTATTGCCAACGCGTGTTCTCGACGATGCACTCGTCGATTCGACGACAACGGGATTGCCGGTTCGCGTCGGGCTGACTCACCGAGGTGCGAAATTCGTAATCGACGATCACTACGCTACCCGGCATTTCAAAGATCGAGCGATTGAACCGGTTGATATGACCGATTTACCTGACGGTGCGCCGTTGAAAGCCTTCGACGGCGTGCTGTTGCCGACGAGCGGTGGAGTCAAACTTTGGCGAGATTCCCACATGCCCCGAGTCGTCACGACGCACGGCGTTCGCAACGACCCGAACACACCCGACGGGCGCAACCTGTTCAGCGTCGAGGCGATGGCACCGATGGTTTGGAGCGGGATCGTGCGTTTGCCAGCGTTGGCAGCCGAGAAACTGATCGAAAGCCTGAGCAAGGACTCCCACGTCACCTTCGGGAAAGGACGCAGCGTTCGCGGGCACGGGAATCTGACCGCCGTGCTCGAAACGGAAACCGTTCCGTTCGCACGGATCGATGGTGATGCGGAAATCATCTTGACGCAATCGCCGATCCAAATCGACATCAATGAAGTGCTCGACATCGACGACGCGCAAGAGACACCGCCATCGATCGACGCCCTGTTGCTGGGCACGCTACGGCGTTGGTGCGAGCAGCATGACATCGACCCCGCCGCGATCCAACTCGACCAAGCCGAAGCGTGGGCCACGTCGTCGGTCCGCTTCGGATGGAACCGCACGCTGGCAACGCGAAACCAATCCGCCGCGTCGGAGTCCAACGAGCAGGGCCGATTGTCCGCCGTGACGGTGATCGATCCGGGCGCCGTGATCCGATTGCCGGTCCGATTGAGCGACGCGCACTGGGAGTTATTGATGCGGGGTCTCGGTTCGGGCCGCCAACGTGGGTTCGGTGCGGTCGCGCCGCACCCCGGCAAAGCCTGCGGGCTGTATCAACCCGAACCAACGATCCTGCGTCAGGGCAACGCCGAACTTGCCGACGCGATCCGCCAAGCGATCACGATCGCCAGTCGCAACAAGCTACCAACGGCCAGTCAACTATCGGCGGTGCGAGAACGGTTGGTCGAATCGCCGAAAGCCGCCGAGGATTATTTGACGCAGCAAATGAAACGTCCCGAGAACATCTTCGCCGTCTGGGAGTCGATCGAGGCCCCGGTTCGCCGACTTCTCGATCACCCGTGCGGAGTCGATGCCTTGACCTTTTTGATCCACAAAGCCACGACGCCAAATGGAAACGTCCAATGACCACGATCGATAAACTCTTCGTGCCCATCGAGTTTCCCGAGGGCGTCGCGCCGGGCGAGGGCTCGCAAATGAACGTCGCCATGATCTCGCGGGATGGGGTCGGTCGCCCCGTCCTTCGCGGCACCGCGATTGCCGGTTGTTTGCGACGTGCCCACTCGCGGCAATCGACCTCCAGCGGCGGTTGCGAAGCTCAAACGACACGCTACTGGTTCGGTTCGGCCGCCGATGACGAGTCCGTGCCAGGTTCGATCGACGAGGACAGCCGTTTGGTGATCGAGACTGCGGTCTTGGGTTCCAGTGCAGGCAACGAAATCCTCACCACCCATCATCGGCGGAATCGTCATACCGGTGTCGTCGCCGATGCCGGACTGTTCAGTGTTGCGTCCTGTCCGCCGGGAACGCGAACGATGGTCGCGATCGAAATCCGAGGCGGCGATGAGCACGGCGGTACGCAGGGCGTGGTGGATTTCCTGCATCAAACCTTCGCTGCCGGAATCACCTTCGGCGGCAAAACCGCTCGCGGGGTCGGCCGTTGCCAATTGTCTGGCCCCGTCCGACATCGTCGCTATGACATGACGCAGATCGACGACGCGGCGGCCTACCTGGACGATTCACTTCACTGGCGATCCGAGTCGACAGTGCCCACGTCGACGGTCGAGCTTGCCCAACCCAACGCCAGCTCGCCGGGCGAGCGGTTACAGATCCAAATCACGCTGCGAATCGCTCGCGGCCAAGACATCCTGATCGCCCAAGGTGCCGACGTTCGTATGATGCGAACCCGGGACGCCGGCGGTCACGAGCATTGGCGAATCCCAGGTTCGACGTGGCGGGGTGCGTTGCGCTCGTGGATGACCCGGCTGGCTGCGATCGATGACGAAACCGCCGGCAGCGGCAACACGGTCGCCGATTCGTTGAAATACTTCGAATCCCTACCAGAACCCCAACGTGCCCGGCATCCGAACGCCGAGTCGATGCAAGACTCAACCTGTCCGATCAATGATCTGTTCGGCACGACCGCCGCCGCAGGCCGAATTCACATCGCCGACACGCTCGTCCCGATCGCCTCGGGGACCGAGCAATCCCGCGTCCACGTCGCCGTGGACCGGATCACGGGCGGGGCGGCCGAAGGACTCCTGTTTGAAAACACGGTTCTAGTCAGCGCTTCAGGCGGGCCGAAGTTCAACCTGTCCATCCGCGTCGATCGCCCAACCGAGACAGAAACACGCTGGCTCGCCGAAGCCTTCCTGGCGATCCATCACGGAACCCTGCGAATCGGTTCGAGCAAAGCGTCGGGACGACTCGAAATGAACGGCCAGATTCAAGCCAGCGGCAACCAAGCGGACCTGTTCCGCCAAACCATCGAACAACACTTTGCACCGGAGTTGAATTAATGCGTCTTGAAGGAATACTAAAGAAAGTTGGCCGTAAGCAAACGGTGGTACTTTTAGTTCCGCGCGAACAAGGTGACCCAGTCACGAAGAATCTTCGGGACGCGGAAAAACATTTCGATCCGGCAGACGTGACTGAAGATGGTGTGAAAGCCGAATTCGAGTATGGAGAAGACGGCAACACACCGCTAAAAGTCACGGTCGTCGGCAAGGAGCCCGTTGCACCCCGGCAATCAGGATCGACAGCGTCCCGCGGCCGGGGACAGCAACACGGGAACTCCGACCGACACTCAGGTCGACAACATCACCCGCGATCGGACACCCAAGGCAATCAAGGGTCACGCAGCAAGATGATCCAGGAACCACCATCGGTGCTTGAACGTCCGTTCCACAATCCCTACACGTTCCTGCCTTTCGGTGATCCGTCCGGTCGACGCCGCGAACCGACATTGCAAACCGCCGAAGAAGCCGCCGGCGAAACTCGTTACACCGGGACACTGACTCTGCAAATTACGACACAGCGGCCACTGATGACGTTGCATCCCACACCGATATCGGGAGACAAAGATTCGCATCGCACCTACGCGGCGATGACGATCGGCAACGATGTGATCGTCCCCGCGACGGGCATTCGCGGTGCCCTGCGGACGCTGATGACGGTCATCACCGGTGGCACGTTGGGGTACCTCAATCTCAACAGCTACCTGTGCCAAAGCCGCGACCTGCCGATGGCGATCCAAGATCCATCGAGGGACCCAGGGCATCCCGACGCTGAAAAAGCGAAATGCGTTCTGGCGCGAGTCGAAACGGTTGGTTCGGCGATCAAACCGGGGCGAGTGCGAACAGGCGAAACGCACCTCGTTTACGCCGGATCACTGATCAAATTGCTCGGCGGCAACGAAAGAAAAAACGGGGGAGGATCGAAAAAACTCCGTGGCGATCAAACCCATTGGATCGGTTTCGATGAGCACGGCGAAATCGAACCGATTTCAAACACGAAAACCGACGGGACGCCATGGCAGGTCAAAGCGTCTGAAACGCCGATCGGCGGCGATGTTGATACGAGGACATTCGACGAGCGAGTCGACGAACCGGGTGCCGGCAAAAAACTCCGCACCCTCTGCAAACGTGAAGGCATTTTCCTCGCCGACGATTCCGATGACGCCGTCAAAACCCTGTCTCCGGAAATGTGGCAGGCCTACTTCGAACGTCACACCGGCGACGCGGCCAAACGAATCAAGACGGGCGATCTCGTCTGGTTGGAGCTTTCCCAGGACGAGCAGTTCATCGAGAGTATCCAGTGGGCGCGCTGGGGCCGACGTGGCACGAAGCTCGCCAACCTGGTGGCCGAAAAACATGCCGCCGTGTTGCCCGATCATGTCGCCGCAGGGAATCGTCATCCCGACGGCAAGGTCGATGAAGTCACCGCGTTGTTTGGTCAAGTCAACGTGGATCGACACGACGAGGTCACCGCCTTCGCCGCACGCTTGCGGCCCGACAACCTGGTCTTCCGCGATGGCAAATCAAAACTCGAAAAAAACGTGGTCCTGGCCCCGATGTCACGACCCAATCCAGGCTGTGTCGCGTTCTACCGAGACAACGATGATCCCAACGCCATCTCGCAAGATGACGGTTTGCGAGGCTACAAAGTCTACCGCGTCGGTGCCGAGGGTGACGAGCCATGGCGATGGGACGAGCAACCGGTCTTCGATGGAAATCGACCTGCCGACGGCACGACGCACAAACTCAATCGCACTGTCGATTTGCTAGCACCCGGTTGCACCGGAGAACTTCAAATCGCATTCCGCTCACTTTCGCGTCGTGAGTTGGCGCTGCTGATCGCCACCTGTCATCTGCCCTGGCGACTCGGCGGTGGGAAACCGCTCGGCCTGGGATTGTGCGACGTTCAGGTCACCGGGCTGCGTGATTCGCTCGGACGTGTCTTGGCCGTCGACGATTGGACAATCGCAGCCGGTCGAGTCGAGGGCTGGCAAGCCGAGGTGACAGACGATTTCGGGGATCGAATGAACGCCTACCGCGCCACGCAGCAACCGGTCGAACGGTTGCGGTATCCCCGAGCGGCCAAACGCACCCATCAGGGAACCAATGCAGGCGGCCACATCTGGTTCACCTCGTTTGCGAAACCACGGATGGCTGGAAATAATGAGATCAAACCGGGCGTAGAAGTTACGGTGATCCAACAAGGCAGCACTTTGGAGGCGAGTTTGAAACAGAAGGGCATCGAGCTGGGCACCGAAGCGTTGATCTCAGGTCAGGTGTTACCACGATTCGACGCCGAGGAACCCTTGTCGGATCTGCTGTTCGGCTACGGTCTCGATTTACCTCAGCGCGACTTGGATGAATTGAAAGACTTTCGTCCCGGCTCCGGCCCGCGTCCGGATAATCGCGGTCCCAACCACAATCCCAACCGAGACTCGCGACAACAGACGAAACAGGACCGCAAGCAACGATGATTCACCGCCGCCCCTTCTTCGTTGCGAAACGCGAATGAACGAAATTCGTTCGGTGGAGCCACGTAGCCGCGTCTCTCGGAGACGCAGGAAATTGCGAGTCTCAGAGAGACACGCCGGCGTGAGGCTCTGCCGAAACTTTCGCCGATATGCTTAACTGGGCAGCGCCACTTTGGAACACAAACACAGGGATTTGCGGAGATTACTGAGCGTGTGAGCGGCAAGGCGCTAGCGGGCTGTCGATTTACAAGCCCGACGCGCGAGCGAGGGAAGCACAGCATGCACTCGCTTGCGCTTCGGGCTCGTATTGGCACGTTAATTTCATGGAGACGATTAAATCGACAGACCGCTAGCCGCCGGTGTCCCACGAAATACTCGCGGCTAGCGGGCTTGTAAATCGACAGCCCGCTAGCAGGCTGTCGATTTAGTTAGCCGATGGGCGTTAGCCCCGGTTATCACACCGGCAACCGGGGCTAACGCCCATCGGCTAATCTTTGCTGGCGTAAAAACGACTAAATCAACAGCCCGCTAGCGGGCTGTCGATTTAGTTAGCCGATGGGCGTTAGCCCCGGTTATCACATCAGCAACCGGGGCTAACGCCCATCGGCTAATCTTTGCTGGCGTAAAAACGACTAAATCAACAGCCCGCTAGCGGGCTGTCGATTTACAAGCCCGACGCGCGAGCGAGGGAAGCACAGCATGCACTCGCTTGCGCGTCGGGCTCGTATTGGCACGTTAATTTCATGGAGACGATTAAATCGACAGACCGCTAGCGGCCTATCGATTTAGTTAGCCGATGGGCGTTAGCCCCGGTTATCACACCGGCAACCGGGGCTAACGCCCATCGGCTAATCTTTGCTGGCGTAAAAACGATTAAATCGACAGCCCGCTAGCACCTTGCCGCTCACGAAAGTGCCGCTGTCCAGTGAGGAAGTTACGATCCGATACCGCGACGCATCCACCCCGGACGCGAGCAGATGCTGGGGCGAATGGATCGAATGATCATCTTGCAGCGACGCGACCAACCGATTGCCGATCAATGGCTGGAGGCATTGGACGCTCACCAGCTCGCCGACCGAGTCACGGCCCTTGTCACGGCCGTTGTCACGTCGGACGATCCTGATGGAGATCCGTCACTCGTGCAGACTGCCGATGCGGACCATTGGTGCGGCTCAGCAACCGGTCTGGACCGACGGCACGCACCGTCCACGTTGCGAACGTCGATGAGGCCAGCACTCGAGAAGTTGTGGACTCGCCTCAGCGTAGCCTGACTCTTCGAGTCGGGCGTGAAAACGGCGACAGGACTCGACTCAAAGAGTCGAGCTACGCAAAAAAGCATCACTTCCCAACGCGATCAAGAGTGACTGCTCGCGAAGAAAGCAACGCGATCGCCGCTGACGCACTCACCGATGGTGATGGCACGGCACGAAATCGGAGATTTTTCATAGGTTGAGCCTCGGTAACAGGTCGGTTTAGCAAAAAGAGGGCATCTGAGTTGTGTGAACTTGATGAACCCAGTGCTCTCAAATGCCCTGGCAATAACCGACGATCGTGAGACGCGTCGTAACACCCGCTTAATGGTCGTCAACAACAAGTTTCAATGGCCTGAGATTGGCCGACGATCGTGAGACATGAATCAAGCAATGATGAAACGTGGATCTGAGTTTCAATGGCCTGAGATTGGCCGACGATCGTGAGACTCGACCGAAAGAGATGAACCAAATGTCTAATACATGTTTCAATGGCCTGAGATTGGCCGACGATCGTGAGACGGTGCAGTGGTCGACGTCGAAAGCGGCGGTCACTGTTTCAATGGCCTGAGATTGGCCGACGATCGTGAGACTTCTGGAAAAGGCTCGATCGAATCTTTTGGTCGCGTTTCAATGGCCTGAGATTGGCCGACGATCGTGAGACCGATGGCCGTCGATGCTACGTCGCCCAGTAGGCAGTTTCAATGGCCTGAGATTGGCCGACGATCGTGAGACTGGTCGGAAACGGCCCTATTGCACTTTTTGCGTTGACGTTTCAATGGCCTGAGATTGGCCGACGATCGTGAGACTCGAAGTGGAATGACGATGTGACTCAGGGATACTATGTTTCAATGGCCTGAGATTGGCCGACGATCGTGAGACAACACCACCCCCTCGTTAATTAAGGAATGAGGCCAGTTTCAATGGCCTGAGATTGGCCGACGATCGTGAGACGGGCCTCATAATCCATTGTTTGCGAAGCGGCCTGGTGTTTCAATGGCCTGAGATTGGCCGACGATCGTGAGACAAAACACGATCTCCGCCTCGGCACTCGCCGGGGCGTTTCAATGGCCTGAGATTGGCCGACGATCGTGAGACGATTGGAAATTTGAATTGGAATTTCGTGACGAGGTTTCAATGGCCTGAGATTGGCCGACGATCGTGAGACGAGACGATCTGTCGGTTTACCGATTTGGCGGCAGGTTTCAATGGCCTGAGATTGGCCGACGATCGTGAGACGCCGTGTTACGCGCGGTCGGCGCGTCGGCAGATTGTTTCAATGGCCTGAGATTGGCCGACGATCGTGAGACCGGATTCCTGACGATCGTCGCAGCCGTCAAAATGTTTCAATGGCCTGAGATTGGCCGACGATCGTGAGACGCGTGGTCGGATCGTCAGCAGAAATTTATCACGTTTCAATGGCCTGAGATTGGCCGACGATCGTGAGACACAAGTGCGACCAGACACACCCGAAAGCATTTGCGTTTCAATGGCCTGAGATTGGCCGACGATCGTGAGACATTTGGACACGACCCGATTAAGACGATCCGCGTGGTTTCAATGGCCTGAGATTGGCCGACGATCGTGAGACACAAGCACTGGACGACGACGGGACGATCGGCATGGCGTTTCAATGGCCTGAGATTGGCCGACGATCGTGAGACACAACGCCCCGTGAAGGATTCCGAAATTGCCGAAGCGTTTCAATGGCCTGAGATTGGCCGACGATCGTGAGACCAGGCTGCCCAACCAGGGCTACCGAGATCCCGCGATGTTTCAATGGCCTGAGATTGGCCGACGATCGTGAGACGAACGGCTACATCCCTGACGCCGACACGAACGCCTGTTTCAATGGCCTGAGATTGGCCGACGATCGTGAGACAGGGCGATCATTCTCAAACGCAGAATCAGCCGGCGTTTCAATGGCCTGAGTTTGGCCGACGATCGTGAGACGTTTTGCCCCGTGTGCTTGGACAGTGCTTGTGAGTTTCAATGGCCTGAGATTGGCCGACGATCGTGAGACACCCTCCAACTAAGGAACAACAATGGCAGCGAGAGTTTCAATGGCCTGAGATTGGCCGACGATCGTGAGACAGGTGGATGGCGGATCGAACGACGCCAGCAATTTGTTTCAATGGCCTGAGATTGGCCGACGATCGTGAGACCGCACTGAAGCGGAGGCACAGGAAAACGCCGACATGTTTCAATGGCCTGAGATTGGCCGACGATCGTGAGACGCAAATTCGACCCTCGACCAACTGACCGACGAAGTTTCAATGGCCTGAGATTGGCCGACGATCGTGAGACAAGTGGTTGACGCCCTACCGGTAGAGGTTTGCCGCGTTTCAATGGCCTGAGATTGGCCGACGATCGTGAGACACAAATCGCGAGACCCGATACAAACCAACAACCCTGTTTCAATGGCCTGAGATTGGCCGACGATCGTGAGACATTGATTTCCAGACATGCCACGACAATGACATGGCGTTTCAATGGCCTGAGATTGGCCGACGATCGTGAGACCCACCGGTGGCCTACTCAACTAACCCGGCTTGGTATGTTTCAATGGCCTGAGATTGGCCGACGATCGTGAGACAAAAACTTCGAGGGCAATACAATCAGGGAATTGTTTCAATGGCCTGAGATTGGCCGACGATCGTGAGACTTCACCCGAAATCGAAGCAGGAATCCGTGGACTGTTTCAATGGCCTGAGATTGGCCGACGATCGTGAGACAAGGTGCAAGGATGGGCTGAGGATGTCGACGATGTTTCAATGGCCTGAGATTGGCCGACGATCGTGAGACACTGCCGGCGGGCTAGAGGACGTCGCCGAAGATTACGTTTCAATGGCCTGAGATTGGCCGACGATCGTGAGACGCAAGGACATAAGACGCCTCACCGTACGCAAGATTGTTTCAATGGCCTGAGATTGGCCGACGATCGTGAGACTGCGATTCAAGTGCGGATCAAGGTAGAAACGTGTGTTTCAATGGCCTGAGATTGGCCGACGATCGTGAGACGCGAGGGTGACTGGCAAGCCGCATGGTCAAATCGTGTTTCAATGGCCTGAGATTGGCCGACGATCGTGAGACGACGGTTGCTGCACTATTATGCAGACGGAGCACCGGGTTTCAATGGCCTGAGATTGGCCGACGATCGTGAGACACAAATGCTCGAATGGGCAAAGGAAGACCTGATCGGGTTTCAATGGCCTGAGATTGGCCGACGATCGTGAGACGCCATCACCACATCACAACGGAATTACGACATGCCAGTTTCAATGGCCTGAGATTGGCCGACGATCGTGAGACTTCAACGAAGCAATCGAAGAGGGAACTGTTCATTGTTTCAATGGCCTGAGATTGGCCGACGATCGTGAGACTTCGGCGATCCCGCTGTCGGATTTATGGCGGCGTTTCAATGGCCTGAGATTGGCCGACGATCGTGAGACGGTCGTGCAATTGCTCACGGCAGGACAAACCAGTTTCAATGGCCTGAGATTGGCCGACGATCGTGAGACACCACATCAAGTGCCAAGTCGACGGCGGAAGCAAGTTTCAATGGCCTGAGATTGGCCGACGATCGTGAGACTCACCGCAGTCGACGAGACGAAGACGGACGGCTGTTTCAATGGCCTGAGATTGGCCGACGATCGTGAGACAAGGCTCATGGCTCCGGTTGATGGCCGATGCGATGTTTCAATGGCCTGAGATTGGCCGACGATCGTGAGACGGGGGGCTGCGATACTATGCAGACGGAGCACCTGTTTCAATGGCCTGAGATTGGCCGACGATCGTGAGACACGGTCGCCGCGATCGCGGACCGACTCGAAGTCTCGTTTCAATGGCCTGAGATTGGCCGACGATCGTGAGACAAAGCGGCGAGCATGGATACCAATGGTGTGCCGACGTTTCAATGGCCTGAGATTGGCCGACGATCGTGAGACCATCACCACAAAGCAAGAACATGAGCATCCACGCCGTTTCAATGGCCTGAGATTGGCCGACGATCGTGAGACGGGGTTAGAGTTTTGCTTTAATCCCGTTTCGACAAGTTTCAATGGCCTGAGATTGGCCGACGATCGTGAGACACCGACTGGACTGCCAGAACGGCAAGAGGGTGTGGTTTCAATGGCCTGAGATTGGCCGACGATCGTGAGACAGTGGCTAGACGACGCGGAGGAGACAGCGGAAGTGTTTCAATGGCCTGAGATTGGCCGACGATCGTGAGACAGTCGCTTCCGTAAGTCGCTTCTGAATCACGGGTTAGAATAGCGGTTTGCCTGGGTCTCGGCAAGACACCCTGAACTCGACGACGCATCTTGCACCGAACAGAGAGAGGCAATCGCAACTCTTGATACAGTAGTGACTTACGATCTGCCTGGGTCGCGGGGTGGGCATTGGGCCTGTTGAAACAACACCCGAAGCGTGCGTGGGGCATCAGTCGATCGTCACGCAGTGAGACTACGGCTCATACGGATCCGGGCCGTTGTTGTGGGACGCACGAGCTGCCCGATGCTTCAGGTACGCTGCGGCGCGGCTGGTCGAATCGGTCACCCGCTCCCGTAAACCCGTCGACCATCGCTGCAAGCCATGGTCGAGATGCTGACTGAAAAAATTCTGATGCCAATGCTCTTCCAGTCGCCCCAAAACCTGTGGCAATTTCTCGCTCTTGAGTCGGCATCCGGTCGAGGACTCGGTTTCGAAATCCGTCGGTAGCACCATCCGACGAGAGATCATCCCGAACACAAAACGATCGACCACCGGAATCCGCAGCGGTTCCATCAGGTCACACGCCATGCTCATCCTGCCGGGGCGGAACTCGTGCAACGCGCCGAGCGAGGCTTCGTACCCGGCCGCCTCGATCCGCGCCACCGTTCGACGATACAAGTGCATGTACCCGAGGCTGAGCAGCGCATTGACGGGGTCTTTCGGCGGACGCCGGTTGCGCGTTTTGAATTTCCACTGCGGAGGCAACCACTGGCCGAACTGCCCGTACCAAGTCTTCGCCACCGAGCCTTCGATCCCTCGCAGCGTCGCCACGTCGGCGGATCCGCACTTCTCGATGGCTCCTTCGATCTCAACGATCGCACCCTTGCGTACTTTTTTACGCTGGCGTTGATAGTGCCGCGTCGCCATCGCAACGGTTTGCAACTTTTCGCTCACGATTTGACGAGCGGTGAGTGCCTGCCACGCCGGGTCTTCCCAGGCAGCGTATTGCAACAACCGCGTGAGCGAGCGTTCCGTCCGATCGGCCGACAATCGACCGCGAAGGAACGCGCCCCCCGGTGCCATCCACGAAACGGCAATGCCAGAGTCATGAGCCAGTTCCATGGCAGACGTGGTCAGTGTGACTTCGTCATAAGCGATGATCTCGCTCAGGTCACCCGCGTCAATCCGCAATTGACGCCCCGCGTCGGTTTGGAATTCGAAATGGTTGCCCCGTTTGTGCAATCGACCGGGACCACACAGGTGCGTCACACCGACGGCCACCTGCGGGATTTGTGTCGCGTTGTCATCGGGGCGTTGGCGAAAGAAAAATCGGCGCATGGGAGATTCCGTAGTTTGTCGAGCTAATTTGTTTCAAGGTCGAGAGGCCTTCAATCTTCAATCTTCAATCTTCAGTCTTCAGTCTTCAGTCTTCAGTCTTCAGTCTTCAGTCTTCGAGATTCAGAGATTCAGAGATTCAGGGGTTCAGAGGTTCAGAGGTTCGTCGTTCTCAGCGGGGCTCTCGATCGCTTCGATCAGTCGCCAATCGCTGGCGGTGACGATCAGGGCGACGCCGCGATCGGGTAGCGCGGCCCCTGCATCGATCCGCACCGAGCGAGTGGAGGTCCGGATCGGCCATGCTTGAATTCGATCGACTGTGGGTTCGATATGTTGCGTCAGTGCCGACATGATGCCATCGAGTTCCTGCCGGGTACCGGTAACACAGAAGACGGATTTTTGCACGCGGCGTCCGACCCGTTCGAGTTCTTTGGCGACCTGATGCAGCCGTTTCGGATCCGCGATGTCGTAGCAGACGAGAAAGTTCATTGTGGGGTCGGGCCAGCGGCTGGGTCGGGATGGGGACATGATTTCTCGTGAAGTGAAAGGTTGGCGTCGTTCAAACGCGATCGAGCGTGGTGACGGCGACGAAGGATCATTACCCCGAACGCCGTGATTACGAACGCCGTGATCACGAACCAGGCCAGAACGGTCAGCGGCCAACAGACGGATTCAACGAGTCCTTCCGAAATCGGTTCAGCCAGCGTGTTCAGGCCGTCAATGAAAGAATCCAGATCGGCCAGGAAAGCCGCTAGAATGGTCACGCTCGTCAGCGCCGCTTTGTTTCGCCAAACGAAATCGGCGGCTTCGTCACCCCGAGCGATGAGCCGGTCCCACAGCAACGGCGATTGCGTGGTCGCTGTGAAAACACCCTCGCGAGAAAGCATGTCAACGCGACGGGCATTGCGACTGGATAGACGTGTCAACGCCGCAGCCGCTTCGCAACCGTGCCGAACCACTAACACGACGGCAAGGTCGCCGTGCTGGATGACCGCATCGGCAACGTCGTCTCCATGGCGCAGGAACAATCGCATGTCAGCCGACAGATCGACCAGTAACCGGTTCTCAATGTCTTCGATTGCATGTTGCCAACGAGTGGCGGTCTGAGCAATCGCGGTTTCCAAATCGTGCCGGTTCAGCACATGCTTGCGAAAGGAGTGACTCAGGAAATCCGCATGCGTCTGGGTGCGGTTCCACGGCAACGAGTCGTAGCACCAGCGAGAACGACTCGACCATCCGTTGGCGGTGTCAGCAAACGTCCCGGCGCCTCCCCGAGCGTCGTCGAAAACCGTTCGGATCGGCTGGACGGCGGTTTTTGCGACCGCCTGGCAAGCTTGATCGGTCTGCTGGAGTTTTCGTTTGAGGTGATCGAGTTGAGCGTCCGACCAGAGCGGATTGACACCCGAAGCCATTAATGGGCTGCCCCGCCGTATCGATCGGCTCGGGCTTGGTGACGAGGCGACTTGGTCCTGGGGACGATAGCAGCAGAACCACGCCGTCCCACCGAAGGCCAGCGTCGCTGTCGTTCGCATCCCAGCACGACGGTTTGTCCTCGCCAAAATCGGGGAGCGGTTTCGATTCATTTTCATTCACCTTCTCACTTCACTAAGCTGTTTGACTTCTGAAAGACAAAACGCTGCTCAGTCGTGGGTGTGACAGATGAATTCGGGCTGGCATTGACGTTTTTGGGTGACAGGTCAATGCATTTCGCGAGCCTCAGATTGGCAGCAGCGATCCGAGCGCGTGCGCCGGGTCGTGAGAGATGGCGACGACGTAGGCGGATAATTTGGGGTCGAAAATACCGACCACGCCGTAGCGATGCGCCACCGCGTGGGCGATCGCGAATGCGACCGGTAACGACATGGGTCCTGAGAACAGGATCATGGGCCCACCGGCCAAGGGGAGCGAGGCGATGGCGGCGAGGGCAGAGGGCACGATTTCGTCATTGGTCGAGAGTTCGCCAAAACTAACGGCGACAACGACACGTTGGGGCGTGTTCTCAACGAGTTCGGCTCGGTACAGCGATGCGTTCATGAATGGTCTCCAGTGGACGGCTCGATCGCCTGTGGCTCTTCGACCGTTGCCGGCAACGCCGCAGCAAAGTCGACGCGGGGGTCGTTGTCCCACGGAATGATGAACTCATCGGGACCGCTGGCCGACATCACCCGTTCGAGCGACTCGTCGGCCAGGATCGGCAACAGTGCTTTGGTATCGAAACGTCCCTGCCCATAATACAACCCGAGAATTCCTTGCAACTCGCCGCGGGAAAGTTGCCGGCGTGGTGGTTGGTACGGCAATTCCAGCCGGTAGGAATCGCCCGGTCGCTCTGAATCGGGGCCTTCGATGATCAAGCGAATCGGTTCTAACAAACGACTCTCGCGACGCTCAATGAAACGTTGTTTAAACAAAATGACGAGCTGAGTCAGGATGACAACCAAGCTGAGCATCCATTCAAAGTTGGCGAAGAAGTCATAGAGAGAGGGCATGGATTGGCTTTCGAGAGAACGTGGTTTGTTTTGTGTAGAAACGTTTGGTCTTGCTCGGCTGTGACAGCCTTGTTTTTTTGAACAGGCCGGTTTCGTAAAGCAACACGGGCGAGCGAACATTCACTAGACTCTAGTTCATTTGAAAGAACGCAAGCAACGAGACTCAACCGGGCCAGCCGCCATGAACGAAGACCCAGACCCAGACCCAGAGCCAGAGCCAGCGATCCAGTCGCACGCCGCACGGACATCGCGATCGCCCGCCGATCCGAATGTTGACGTTGATCTGTTCGCTCGCGAAGCGGGCCAAGCCAGCCGGCAACTTCGGGCCGTTCCTGCGGAGCGAATCGCAGAGCGGAAGCAGCTCGAAGAAAAAATCAACCATGAGTTTGAATCGCTGGAAGAAACTTTTTGTGAGACGTTTCAGTCCGTTGGACGATTCCGAGGGGTGCATCCTTCGGACGTGGACGATATTCGCCAACGCTTTGCACTTGGATTTTCGCGAAAGATCCGTCACTTTCATGAAGGCAGTTTTCAAGTCTGGTTACAGCGTTGTGCCGAGAATGCGATCAAGGATCACTATCGCTCTCAGAATCGTCAGCCAAAGGCGATGGAGCCCAGCTCGTTTCTGGAACTCGAATCGGACGGTCGGGCGATCACCCCGTCGTTCACCGAACACGCCGAGAATGGGCTTCGCAACGTGGACCGTGACGCGTTGCAACAGAACGTGAATCAATGGTTGGACGGGAGTGGGCCGCCGCATCCGACGTGGCGTCACTTCTTTGTCGTCGCCTCCGGTTTGGATTTTTGTTTGCCCGAGTCACAGCGACCGCGTTCGGAACCGAACGACTGGCCGACGCACGATACCATCTGGCACGCGAACCGTTGCGTGATCGAAATGACGGAGCAATCGTTTGTCGATCAAGCGGCGAGCGACGCGGTCACGTTGGAGGAGCAGGAGCGAGAATTCGATCGACGGCTCAAAGCGAAACGCAGCACGGCGGCGCAAAACCTGAACCGACATTACTGGCGATTTTTGCAATTCCCCGAAATTTGGAATTGGGTCCTACGGTTTGTGCCCCCGTTGGAGTCCGACGAAGATCGCGTGCCGGACGAGTCGGCGTTGCGGTTGCTGCTTTATTTCGGAGGATGGGTGGCGTTGGACAGTCCGTTGGTTTGGCAGCGTTGGTTGGATACGCATGGTTTGGAGAATACGATCAACCGCAATTTCATCCGTTGCCTGGTGCCCTCGGCCGGTTTTGATTCTTCGCAAACCGGTACGGCTAGCCTGCACCCACGATGGACGCAACTCATCGATCAATGGTTTGCGTCGGCCAATCCGAAGCCTCTCATTGAGCCAACACGGGACGCAACGGAGGTGTTTCCACTCTTGCAGCACGTTAGCCGTTTGGGGCACCTCAAGGATCTGCCCGTTCCTTTTCGTTCGGAGGTTATCGATGCGCCCGCGTTTTGAAATGGAATCCAGCAAACGTCGAAAGGTGGTCGAGAAACATGTTTGCAACGAAACGGAGAGATGGTGCCGTTTCGAAACGGATCTGCCGCAGCGTGCCGAAGCCGCCCGATCGGATTGCCGAGACGCAAGTCATGCGATTCAACGAGAAGTTGAACAGATCGTCGTGAGCGAAGCGACCGCGGCAACCGATTGGCCCTTGTTTCTGGAGATGCGGGTCCAACGAATCGTCAGCAACCATCGCACGCGCAGCAAAGAACGTTTGTACGTTGGTCCTAGCGGATTGATGATCGTGAGCGTCTGCGCTTCACCCGAACGAATCCGGACGGCCTTTTTCCCACGACGCTCGGCGAACTGGCGTCAAACGTGTCGCTCGTTGTTGAATACCTATTGTCAAGTCGATTCGGGCCGATACGCCGTTCCCGGTTTGTCGGCATCGTTCGAGAAAGACGCGCAGTGCGATACTCACTTTGAAGACCGACGCAGCGATCGGGTGACACTGCATCACGTGGAGCATTTTGGTTTTCATCGCGACGGTGTCACACAGCAATCACTGCATTCGTTTCCAAGGTGGCCTGAGGCCGAACGACGTGGATTTGATACAACGATCGCGCCCGCTGCGAAGGCGGTCCGCGAGGTCCGAACGCGCAACCCAAAACGCCCCCGAAACCTCGGCTAGTCGGCCGAGTTACCACACATCATGACCATCACAAACCCTATCGATCAGCGCCGCGGTTTGAGCGACCGTGTCCGGGCGGCATCGACTCATCCGCCGCTGATCGCGTGGCAGGACGGGGACTCCGTTGAAAGAGACGCCGTTGAAAAGAACGCCGTTGAGGGTGGCACCGGTGCGTTCGAACTGCTCGCCGCGATGGGGCAGTTCTTCTTGTTTGGTGTGCCATCGGAGTTGTCGATCGTCGCTGCGATCCTGGAACCGGAAATGCTCGATCAGGCGCTTCGGGAGGCCATCGAATCGGTGGAATCGAACCATCAAACCCTAAAACAAATCGAATCCGAGTTGGCCGATACCGATTCTGAGTTGGAAGAGGACGGCATCATGATTGCGATTTTGGAGAATCGTATCGATTGGCAGGCTGCGGCCATCGAGGCGCGGCAGATGCTAGACGACTACGAAGCGGATGCGTCGGACGCAGGTGACGATGGCCACGAGATTGATCCCGTCGTTGGACAACGTCTCGGGGTTTTGCTCGACCAAATGGATGCGTTTGACGATTCGATGGATGCGTTAATCGACGTCTTCGCCCCGGTCGCTCGAACCTACTGGCTCGATAATTTAACCACCGATCTCGATCTGAATGTGTGGTGGGACCGTCCGAGCTATTTCAGCGGAACGCTCGAAGCGACTTGGGAACAACTACGTCGGATGCAAGACATCTTGGCGGCGGCGGATCGCCAAATCGAAGCCGTTGCGTTCGAAACATCGCTCGGCGAACAACCGTTCCTGTTACTCGCGACGGATCGTCAACAACGCGACGCAGCCGATAAAATGTCGGTGTCGCTCGCCGCAGCCGACGCGGATATTGAATTCGAAATCGCGGCGCAGTTTGACGTGACTTTGGATGACGCTGAATTGTCGATCGTTTTTGAATTGCCCAAAATATGTCAAGGATTGTCGATCGAGCAAATCGCCGATACCGATCCCGTCCGGCTATCGCTCGATGCCCGAGTTCCCATGCGACCGGAATTCGTCAACGCCGACGGGGTGATCGAGCGGGAGTATCACCTGCGTTGGGGGACGTTGGGTCAGACCGTCCGTGTCCGCCGCCAAGCGATGTCTCCGCCCGCATCCAAAGTGATCTTGCTCGGCTCGGCGATGCTTTCGTTTTCCGATCTCCGAGTTTTGTTTTCCGCACCGACTCGACGCCTATTCGTCAGGCGACATCGCTGAGCAGCATGATGAATGAATCGGTGAAAATCTCGTGGAGCATGGTCGGCGAACAATTGCAACAGGATTGGCGTTCGCTGGGGCATCGTGAACGTCAAGAGTTTTCGAGGCTGCGTCACATTTTGCCTTGGCTCGCCGATCCCGAGATTGGATCCGACTCTGATTTTGTCGACGACGTGCAGTGGCCACGCCCGACCAGCATGATCGAGGAGTCGATCGGATTGGCGGCCATTCCGGTGGTGATGAATCAGCTTCGGCAGTTGTCGTCGGCGTCCGACGCGGCGGTGTTGCCACTGCGTTGGACTATCCGTTCGCAACATCACACCGGGGTTCCCGATCCGATCGTGCAAGTTGCCGAGCAAATCCGTGAGCGTTTTCGTGACGACCCCGACACGGCGTCTCGAATGGGCGAGCAGAGCCTCAACGAGTTTCACCTGGAGTGGTCGGCGGAGGGCTGGGGAAACGTCGACTTTCATGACGTGGTCATCTCAGCGGAATCGGCCGCCGCCGGATTGATGATCGGCCTGGCCTCGGCAATCGAACGCGTCCCCGTCAAAGCGACGTTCATTGCCAGCGGTGCATTGAGTGACCAATCGAGCGATGGTTCCAGGACTCAGACTTGGAAAGCCGAAGGCATCCAGCGGAAATGTCGACACGCCCTGGCGATCGGATTTGAAAGGTTCGCACTGCCCGCCGATGCCATCACCCGGTTCGACCAAACCGCCGAGTCTGAAAAACAAAAATCGCCATCGGATTCCTCCGATGACATTTCGCTACTGCGACTTCCGTTGGAATCCATCAAACCCGAAACGGGCGTCTGGCAATCACTCGCGTCATTACGAGTCCTGGCTGGTTCGCCACCCGATCTCGATTCCAGCATCGACGAGCGAGTCGCGTGGTATCATTCGCTCGCTTCATCCAATACCGTTGAAACCTACTATGCCGATTACCTGTTGGGAGACGTGGCCGATTGCCTGCGGAAGCGAATCGCAAGTTTTGGCACCATCTCTCCAATCGGATCTGTCTGCGGGGTCTACAGTCACGCGGTCGGCCTGCTGCCGCTCTTCGTGGCCGTGCATCGTCCACAGAAACTCCTTGTGCTGATTGGCCAGGATGTGCCGCAAGCGAAACGTGATCAGTTTGACAAGCAAGTACGAAACGTTTCAAAAGAGATCGAAATCGATTTTCATGATGTATCATCCGATGATCCCATCGGTTCGATCGAAAACGTGGTGATTAACATGGATCGCACACAACCGGTCGTTCTCGAGGCGTTGTCGGGTTATCGAGATTGGTCGCTTGGGATGGTCTTGGCGGCGCAGCCAGGTGACCTCATCGTGAACTGGAGAAGTGAAACGAAGGCACACTCCAGACGCGCTGAACCCTTCAGTTTAATGCCGACCGTTTGGCAAGCCGATGCGCAGGGGCATCTGCAAAGGATCAAACCAGACCGCCCAGTCGCCAATGCGTAGCCTGACTCTTTGAGTCGGGCGTGAAAAGAACAACAAGACTCGACTCAAAGAGTCGAACTACGCAAAACCGCAGCTTCCAAACGAACGCGTCGCGTTCCTAAATCAACAGATCACTCACCAGTAATTGAACCGGAGAGCGAGTATGCTTCCAACAACGTCCCCCGTCGTTTCATCACTCGCGACAAACATCCCGATCGAGATATTTGAATGCGAACTCATCTTTCAAGATCCAGGTCGGATGCCGGCGTGGCCCGGTCCGATGGTGCGGGGAACGATGCTGCGACCATTACGCGATCAACTTTGCCTGTTGAAAACGCGTGCAGGTGACGATGACTCGTCTGAAAAGATTCCCGACTATTGTCGTGGCTGTCACCTCAATGCGACGTGCGAGTATGGACGCGTTTTCGAGCCAGATCGATTGATCATTGACGGACGCGTGCGAATGGGGTGTCGCGACGGTGTTCGTGGCGTGACCATCGGTGCCGCCGGACTCAATCTGCGGGACCGTCGAGTGCAAGCCGGAGATCGGCTGGCCGTCAGGTTTCTTTTTGTCGGTCCTGCCGCGATCAAGTTAAAGATGACAATCTTGGAGATGCTACGGGATGTTTCACAAAACGCCACGTTGGGTCCGGATCGCATTCGCTTTCGCGTTGATGGAGATACCATTCGTCGAGATTCGTTTGACCTATTCCCTGATAAATTCCAAGTGCAGTCGTCGCCGGGTGATGATCGAGTCTCCATTTTGTTGCGGCTGCATAGCCCCTTGTGTTTGAAGTCCCGCCCCGAAAAATCGTCGCAAGATGGTGGGCGATCTCCATCACGTGACTTCACACGTCGTCGTCGGTTCGGAGGCGATGCGGAATCGATCGTGACCGTGCCGCGCTTGATCCGAGAATCTGTACGAATCGTCCGACGTGTTTTTGATGAAATCCAACCGGATCTTGTTTGGCATGACACGGCGGCCTTCCTCGATGAATGTTTAACGCTCGCCGAACGAAGCGAAATTGACCTTTCCCGTTTGAGAGCAACGCAGCAAACTCGCGGCAGCGCGAGAAAAAACTCAAAATGGGAACTGACGGGGTGGGTCGGGGAGGTGACGCTCCACCACGTCCCCCTCATCGCGGTGCCCTGGTTAATATGGGCCGGCATTCTCGGTGTTGGCGACAGTCGCAATTGCGGAGCCGGGCTTTGGACAATCACCAGGCAAGACAAGTGTGCTCGAGCTGGTCTCGTCGATTGATCAACACGGGTAATCTTTCAGTCGTGCGGGCTGCTAAGCACATCGGCGGAAAAGGTTCGGCAGAACCTCACGTAGGCGCGTCTCTCTGAGACTCGCAATTTCCAGCGTCTCAGAGAGACGCTGCTCACTGGTTACGCCGAAATAATTGTGACGATGTGCTTCGCCCGTGAGAATAAATTGAAAACCTTCCAACGCAGGCTAACAGCCTGCACTACGGGTCCGTTGCTGTCGGATCTTCCAACGGCGCCAGCACGATTTGGAGGACGAGTTCTTTTCCCTTGCGAAGGATTTTGATGTCTTGGGTCGAACCGACCGGTCGTTGTTCGACGACCTGTTGCAACGCACTCATTTTGCGAACGCGTTGGCCGGCGAACTCCAAAATCACGTCGGCGTTTTTCAAACCGGCAACATCCGCGGCCGAGTCGTTGATGACCTGATAAACGAGCACGCCGAGATACGGCGGATGCGAAAATTTCTGAGCGTTTTTCGGATTCAGTTCCGCCAAACGGATACCCATTGCCGCGCGGCGGACCCGTTCATGCTGGGCCAGTTCCAACGCGATCCATTTCGCCTGATTTACCGGGATCGCGAAACCGATGCCTTGGTAGCCACCGTTGCGGGTCGCGATTGCCGTACTGATCGCGATCACGTGCCCATCCAAATCGACCAACGGGCCGCCCGAGTTGCCCGGGTTGATCGCCGCGTCGGTTTGGAACAATCGCCCACGACGAATTTTGTCGATTTCGCGGTTTTTCGCACTGATGATACCAGCGCAAACGGTCGCTTCGAGTTTGAAGGGGCTGCCGATCGCGAGCACCCAATCGCCGATCTCGGTCAGGTCAGAATCGCCGAGCGTCGCCATCGCGAGCGGCCGCTCACTGAGCACCCTCAACACAGCCACGTCGCTGTCGGAATCGCCGTAGAAATTTTCCGCCACGACTTCGGTCTCGTCGGGCAACTGGATCACGACCCGTTTCGCCGCCGCTACGACATGGTGGTTCGTGATCACCCAATACGTTTTTTCAGTCTCACCGGAGGCACCAGATTCCGCGTTGAACATCAGGTCGACGATCACGCCCGACCCCAAACCGGTCAAGGGATATCCCTCGTCCTCGGATTGGGACGGCGGGGAGGGCCCGAGCGGTTCGTCGCCCGGCGGCAGGTTTTCGTCGGTCGCCCCGTCATCGCCGGATTCCTCGGCGCGTTGCGGTTGTCGGTTTTTCGAATTTTGCCCGTAGGAAAAGACTGTCACGACCGAGGGAGTGGCCTTGCGAGCGGCGTCACGAAAGGCACGCGACAGGGCGCGAGCTTCGGATTGGAACTCGGTTGCCGGTTCGGTGGAATCGGATTGAGTTGCCCGCTCAGCCGCCTTCGTCGGCAGCGTAACGACTTCTTGAGCGACGGCACGTCCACAGGCGGCGAGCAAAACGAGCGAGATCAAAAACGAAGTGACATTGAGATTCAAGAACATCTGATTGAAATCTTCCGTGGAGAAAAACGAAGGCGGTGGCGAGCGGGCAGCAGATTCACGAGGTTCGCCGATGTGACAATATCTTAGCCACACTCACGCCGATCCTGAAATGCGTCCGGTTCCTGAACTGCGACCGATTCCTGCTATCAAAAGATTCCGTTGGAGCGTCGCAGATTCCATTTTTTCACTCCCAAGAATCACTTGATCGTATTGTTAGGCGGCAGGAATCGGTTACGCTGGGTCATCCGCAGCGGCGGAATCTTCTCCTCTAGTATGGGCTCATGTCATGTCAATGCTCTCTCCGCGAAGTGCGCAAGCGATTTCTCATCCGGACCAGGAACCGCTAACGGACGACGAGATCAATCGGTTGGTGCAGACCGCCGTCGCCGCCCGGGATCACGCCTACGCACCGCACAGCCATTTCTACGTTGGTGCGGCCCTCCTGATGCAGGGTGGGAAAATGATTGACGGTTGCAACGTCGAGAACGCGAGTTTTTCGCTGACGCAGTGTGCCGAACGTGTTGCCGTTTGCACGATGGTCGCCCAGGGCTACCGCAGTTTTCGGGCGATTGCGATCGCGAGTGTCGGCGGCGCCATGCCCTGTGGCGCCTGTCGTCAGGTTCTCGCTGAATTCGGCATGGACATTTTCGTCTACACTATCGACGTAATCGATGGCGAACGTCAAATGCGACGCCTATCGGATCTACTGCCCGATGCCTTTTCGACATCCGACCTGCCTTCGTCTTGATTGCCCCTCGTTTCATCATGGAGTGCCTCACCACCTCCAGTCCACTCGCAACGCGTTCCACCTCATCGATGAAATCAACGCCCATGATCCGTCTCCGCAATTTCGGCCGACTCGTCATCGGAACCGGCGTCGCCACGATCCTGACTTCGATCCCCACAACTGGCCTTGCGCAAGCACGGAACTTACGGACACAAAATTTCGTCGGACCGCAGTACCCCGGTGAGGTAATTATTTCCGAACGCGTGATCACGCCTCGTACCGAACCGACAGGTTCGCAACTCCTTCCCACGCCCGCACTGAAATCCAATCAAGCCGCCAGTGCCGAGGACTCCGGGGCCGGCATTCTCGACGACGACGATCCATCCCTTGTCGAACCCGATTCGCTTTCGGATACCGCCCGTCGGCGGATCGAAGAAACTCGCGACAGCATCCCTTTGTTCGCCCTCGGCCACGAAGCCTGGGAAAAAATGCTGTCGCTCGAACGCGAAAACGCGAAGCTCCAAGCCACCTTGGAATACGAACGTCGCCTGGCAACGTTCCGAGAGCACGCCAGCAAACAGGAAAAGATTCGCGACATTGAAATCAGCGAATTGAGAGCCGAACTGAAATCGGTTTCGGAAGAGGCGAAGCGACAGATCAGCGCTGGCCGAACGGACCTCGCCGACGCGCTGCTGCTAATCCAAACGCGTACCGAGCAAATCGCGTTGCTCGAAGAAAAATTGCGAAACGCTCTGGCTGACACCGAGGCGGTTGCCCCAGCGAGAATCATGCCACCTCTCAATACCGAGAAGAAAACCGAGTCCAACAAAAAAGACGCTGCTGATAAAAACGTTTCCGAAACCAAGAAGGAAGAATCGGCGAAGAAGGATCCCAGTGACAGGAAGGAAGCCCCGACGAAACAAGTAGCCCCGGGGAAAGATGGACCGAAAGGAAAAGAGAGTACGTTCGGCGAAACGAAAGACAGCAAGAAAATCGAATCCCCCACGAAATCGGAATCCAAGCACGACGAATCCAAGCACGACAAGGAATCCGAGAAGAACCGCAAACACAAATCCAAGCACTCGTCGGACGCCTCCGGTGAATCGCCGTCAATCACCGTCGAGGTGCTGCCCGTTGGCTTCCAACTCGATTCATCCGTCGCGGAACTCCCCGCACCGGTTGCGGAAAAGCCCGCCGTCAAAAAGCCCGCCGTCGCGCCTGCCCAAGCCAGCGAGTCATCCGTCGACACCACGCCCGACTCCCCACCGGAAGGACTTCACGGCGGAGTTCTCGGACCGCTCGGAAAGAACGAGTAATTTTCGAGCGAACCTTGCGAGCCAATTGTGATCCTGCAATGTCTCACCGAACTGTCGGGTATTGCGTGGCTGGCCGCGATGGCATGGGGCGTTGGACGTGGTTTCCACGCGGTGATCGGGCGTTCCTCCGAGCGGAGACGTATCCACGGCCAATTCATTCCTGAATGGGTCGCCGGGACCATCGTGGCGTTTGGCGTTTCAACGCTGATCTATCACGGGCCCGTCCCCAATGTCCCCTCTCCGCCGTCGACCGGGTTGGCGGCTTTCGGTTTGCTAGCCGGACTGGCTCTGGGAACGATCCACGGTTCGGTTCGACTGGCAACCCCTGCGAGCCACCGTCTCCGATTCCTCCGGAACAATCCGGGTAACCAATTTTTCATCTCTCCTCCAGGAAAAACACAAAGCGAAACGAAACACGATACCCACGATTCGGAAGACAAACGACGTCGGGCGCGTTATAGTTCCACCTTCCTCCGAGCGATTCGCCGAACCCATTGAATACGGCAGTTTCCGACGCTCAACGGCTCACCCGCTTTTCCGTTGGATCGATGTCCACCTCCTCATCTGAACCTGAATCCGCCGCTGACGGCGTGCCTTCGCCCTCGTCGATGCCTCGTCATGTGGCGATCATCATGGACGGCAACGGGCGGTGGGCGCAGAGTCGTGGGTTGCCTCGGATCGAAGGCCATCGTCGGGGCGTTGCGACCGTTCGCCGGACCACGGAATTGGCGTCGAAATGGGGGCTCGATGCACTGACGTTGTATTGTTTGTCGAGCGAAAACTGGAAACGCCCCAAGACGGAACTCGATTTCCTGATGCATCTGTTGCGGCAATATCTGATCGAGGAGCGGCGCACATTGCTCGAACAGAACCTGCGATTGCGTTTCATCGGTCGGGTCGACCGGCTCGACGCGAAAGTGATGCGGGAGGTCGAACGGACTCAGAAATTATGCCGCGGCAACACCGGCACGGAACTCGTGCTCGCGGTCGATTACGGCGGTCGCGATGAACTCGCGCGGGTAACGCGGGAACTCGTCGAGCGAGCGATTGCGGGCGAGATCACCGCCGACTCGATCGACGAATCCACGCTCGCGGCGCGGCTCGATACCGAGGGGCTCGCCGAGGTCGATCTGATGATCCGGACCGGCGGCGACATGCGGATCAGCAATTTTCTGTTGTGGCAAATCAGTTATGCCGAACTGTGGTTCACGTCGAAGTGTTGGCCCGAGTTCGAAGAGAACGATTTCCGAAACGCAATCGTTGATTTTGGCGAACGAACCCGACGTTTCGGCGGGTTAGAATCCGACTGAAAACCGTCGGTAACGACCCGGCTGGTTTAAATGCAAGTCAGTTCGGGACGTTCAGCACGTCGTCTACATTGATTCGGTGGTACCACCTCGCAGAGTCTTTCCGAGACGCTGCAAACGGCGAGTCTCAGCGCGAATCTGGGGACAGAATCTGGGGACGACAGAATTTGGGGACAGAGCATCTTCCTGGGTGTTACAGTGACTCCAGAGGGAGGGAATGCTGACTTTTCTGATTCTGTTAGTTGCTCTGACTTTTCTGTTCGAGAGGTGTGTGATGGCTCGTTTGGCTCGCAGTGAAGTGTTTGATCCTGATGAGGTGGCGATCGGTCACTTTGATAATCGCACCACCCGGCGGTGCTTCTTGATGGGAGAGGACCCGATCTCACGGAAAAAACTTGACCACCGGAAGGTTTGGATCGAGGAGTATCTGCGTGAATTAGCCGGGTGCGATGTGATTAGACTTGCTCGAGTTCGCTATTATCTCTATTCACTTTCACTTGATTTTGAGATCCCGATCGGATGTCGTGGCAACCTGGGATGATCAGGAGGTGGCTCGCCGGTGGTGGATGCTGTGCCCGCAACGGCGCGGGCCCGAGGGATCGCCGATGACACCGACCCAGCCCGAGATTAATTCCATCGCCGGATGCCCGATTCGCCGGGCGGAGATCCGCAAGCGATTGAGCAGTTTCAGTTGGTGGATGCGACTTCTGTGCCAACGCGTGGCCATGCGGGCCAACCGCGAGGAGCAGGAAAACGGCAGATTTTTCCAGGATCGGTACAAAGCCACCCGGTTGGCCGATGAAGCCTCCTTATTGGCGTGTGCGGCTTATGTGGATTTGAATCTGATCCGGGCCGCAATGGCGGAAACGCTCGAAACGAGCGATCACACGTCGGTGCAGCGAAGGATTGAAACGCTGCTCCAAGACTCCACCGAGGTCGCCGCTGGTGAACCGAGCGAGAGCGAAGACATCGCTGAGAGGGTGTCATCGTCGACGCCCGAGAAACCCGATCGCTTTCTGTCTCCGTTGTCGATCGACGAGTCGTCCGACCCGATCGGCCCGTGTGCGAATGAATCGGGCGATCGGTGCAGTGACAAGGGATTCTTGCCTAAGGCGATGCCGATCGAAGATTATCTCGAACTGCTTGACTGGACGGCCCGGCAGGTTGTTCCTGGCAAGTCGGGCAGCACACCGGGCAGCCTGCCGCCCGTCCTGGCCCGGTTGGGTTTGGATGCGGCGTGCTGGTGCGAACTGGTGAGCGATTTCGGTCGGTTGTTTTGCAGTGTGGCCGGTCGTCCGGAGTGCGTCGATTCGATGCGATGTCATCGAACACAGCGGAGATACCACCTTCGCCGCCGCGCCCGCGAGCTTCTCACGGCGGGCGACTAACCCGTCGGCTCCCCTCGGATCACGAACCGGATGAAACAAGCCGATCAAGATCGATGCGCGCTCGTCCTGGCATGAGCGTACGGCTAACGCATTTTGTCAGCTTCGCGGCGGTCGAGTCGTCTGCGACAGCGACGCAAAGCCGGTGAACTCGATCCTGGCCCAAAGTGGGTTCATTCGAGCCACCCAGAAAAGTGCTCTGTCCCTCTGTCTTGTCCGTGATGAAGTACCCGATTGGTTCGTCGTCTATTTCCATGTCGTTACTTTTCCCCATCCGTTTGGGCGCTAGCCCCGATTTCGTGATGCTCTTGTCACATAATAACCACATCGCATGGACAGCACACACAGCCCAGCCGTTTGGGCGCTAGCCCCGGTTTCGTGATGCTCTTGTCACATAATGACCACATCGCATGGACAGCACACACAACCCATCCGTTTGGGCGCTAGCCCCGGTTCCGTCATGCTCTTGTCACATAATAACTACATCACATGGACAGCACACACAGCCCATCCGTTTGGGCGCTAGCCCCGGTTCCGTCATGCTCTTGTTACATAATAACCACATCGCATGGACAGCACACACAGCCCATCCGTTTGGGCGCTAGCCCCGGTTATTTGGACTGAACCGGGGCTAGCGCCCAAACGGCTGGTAAGCACATCTGCTGAAAAGGTTCGGCAGAACCTCACGTAGGCGAGTCTCTCTGAGACTCGTAAATC
>Ga0163216_100469_pt1 | contig 64024 bp, 65 predicted proteins | sample SynspAceP_FD_167610 | JGI IMG/M metagenome (GOLD analysis project Ga0163216, IMG submission 167610) | Saline lake microbial communities from Ace Lake in Antarctica - Synechococcus sp. Ace-P (Illumina Assembly) | ecosystem: Environmental > Aquatic > Non-marine Saline and Alkaline > Saline ...
ATGCTCGACGCCAAGCGTGGCGATATTGGCGCCACCGCCGAGCAATATGCTGCCGAAGCCTTTGACCGCTATCAAGCGGATGCGGTCACCATCAATCCCTATATGGGCTTTGACTCTGCGCAGCCTTACCTCGCTCGAAACAACAAGGGTGTTATTGTTTTGTGTCGGACGTCAAATCCCGGCGGCACAGACTTACAAGCCCTTTCGGTTCAGGGGAAGCCACTTTATCTTGCTGTGGCTGAAATGGTGGCCACGCGCTGGAATCAGTCGGGCCAGTGCGGCTTGGTTGTTGGGGCGACGTATCCGGAGGAGCTCGCATTGGTCCGAAAAGCCGTGGGCAACGACATGCCTTTGTTGGTGCCCGGGATCGGCGCTCAAGGCGGCGATATCTTGTCAACCTGCCAGGCCGGTTGTAACGCTCAAGGCACTGGCATGATGGTGAGCTCGTCGCGTGCGATTTTGTACGCCAGTTCGGGGGAGGATTGGGCACAGGCGAGTGCCCAAGCCGCCCAAGAGACCCGCGATGCCATTAATCGAGCCAGACCCAGCTAGTGACTGGCTCCCATTCAGGAGGCGATCATGATTCAAGGTTTAAATCACGCGGCCTATAGATGCCGCGACTCAGAGCAGACGCGCGCATTTTATGAGGATTTTTTGGGGCTCGAGCTAGCCCATTCTTTGCCAATCGGGCAAACCAAAACAGGGCGAGAAGTCGCCGTTTTGCACACCTTCTACCGCATGGGTGACGGCTCATTTATTGCTTTTTTCGAAGACCAAACCAGACCATTCGATTTCAAGCCCCAACATGATTTTGATCTGCACATTGCCCTAACCGTCGACCAAGACACGTTACTTGCCCAAAAAGAAAAGGCCGAGCAACTCGGCATGGAGGTACGTGGCATTTCCGATCACGGCTTCATTCACTCGATTTACTTTCGAGACCCGAATGGCTATGTTGTCGAACTTTGTGTCATTGATCAATCGCTCGCTGGCAAAGAAACGCATGCTCGCGAACTGCTCGATGAATGGCAAAAAAACAAGCCAGTGGCTACTGTTTAACGCCAGCAAGCAACTCGAGTATTTTTTCTAGCGAGAAATCCACCGACGCCTGCCTAACGGCGGCTCGGTTGCCGGCAAACACATGACTTACCGCTGTGGCGATCGTGTCTTCCGGTGTGCGCCGAGCAAACCCAAACCAGACCAAACCAACCGGTTTGTCGGTACTACTGCCACCACCTGGCCCTGCCACACCCGTGGTCGACAGTGCCACTGTTGCTGCAGGCGCCATCGCCAAGGCACCCATGGCCATTTGTTTGGCGACAACTTCACTGACTGCCCCAAACGCTTTCAAGGCCTCAGACGACACGCCTAGCTGGGCTTGTTTAGAAACGTTGGTGTAGGTCACCCAGCCTTGATCAAACCAAGCGCTGCTGCCTGGCACCGATGTCAGTGCGCCGGCCAGCAAGCCACCGGTGCACGACTCAGCCGTCACCAAATGATCCTCTGAAACCAACAGCGCTTTTGCGACCTGTAACGCCAGTTCATGTGCGCCTTGTTCCGCTTCGCTCATTTTTACGTCACTCCTTGCAAAATTGGCAGAATCCAATACCAGCCAACACCAACCAAAAGACCAGCGTATAGCGCGGCAACCCAATCATCCAACATGACACCCAAACCACCTTTGTATCGCTCATCTAGCCACGCAATCGGTGCGGGTTTGGTGGTATCAAAAATTCTAAACAGAACCAATGCGGCCAATGCCACCCAGATATTGTCAGGCAAAAGCCATAGCAATAACCACATCGACACCATTTCGTCCCAGACGATGCCCACGTGGTCGGCCACCGCCAACGCCCGACCGGCGACCGCGCAGATCCAGATGCCTGTGAGCGCCGCTACCACCACCAGCGCACCAAGCCATGGCTCGGCAATCCAGTGCTGCATGGGCCACCAAAGGCCAAAAGCCAATAAAGTACCCCAAGTGCCCGATCCTGGTCGCAATAACCCAATGCCAAACCCAAAAGCCAAGCAGGTGATGGGCCGCCTGAATAGCCAGCCAAGCGTTGGCCAGAGAACATGGTGGCGCTCTCGAGTGGGGGTGTTAGTCATGCTCACTGGGCCGCTTAAAGTGGTCGAATCCACCGCCTGTTACCGCGGTTAATTCGCCGTTATCCTGACGCAACGATAACCCTGTTTGCTCGATCACCGTGCCAATACGACTCAAGGCGATCGAAAGTGGTCCGCTCAATGCCTCAATGTCTTTGCGGCACGCAACGGGCGCAGTAAAGCACAATTCATAAACATCCCCGCCATAAAGAACCGCGGATTGGATAGCCCCGCTATCCAATCCGCTCAGTGCCGGATGAATAGGCAAACTCGCTTGATCCAGTATGGCGCCACAGTGGCTTGCTTGAAGCACATGCTGCAAATCTTGAATCAAACCATCAGAGATATCGATCGCCGCATGCGCTAACGGTAACAAGGCACGACCGAGAGCAATTCGCGGCACAGGTTGCTCGAGACAGGGGCGCAAGGCCGCTAAGCGTTCAGGCGCCAAATCAAGCAGCCCCGACAGGCCCTTCAAAGCCACATCGGCTGCGCCCAAATTACCACTGACCCAGATATCATCTCCTGGCACGGCCAAGTCCCGACGCAAGCCTGACCGCCCTCGAGGCAGGGTCCCCAAGGCCGTGACACTGAGCACAACACCTTGTTCGCTACCCACGGTATCGCCCCCAATTAACGGACAATCCCATTCGTCAGCCAATTGATAAAACCCTTGGGCAAACGCTTCGAGCCAAGCGTCGTCGGTTTTGGGTAGGCCGATGCCTAATAAGCAAGCCAGGGGGGTTGCGCCCATGGCCGCCAAATCCGAGAGGTTTACCGCCAATGCTTTATGCCCCAACAGATAAGGATCAACATCTGCAAAAAAATGCCGACCTTCAATCAAAAGGTCTTTGCAACTCACTAAATCCGTATCAGGTGGCAACCGCAAACGCGCGGCGTCGTCCCCATATCCCAAAATACCCGGGGCCACCGGCCGAGAAAAAAACTGCTTGATAACCGAGAATTCGCCTCGTGCCATGGCGGGTTAGCGTTTTGAAGGTCCGCGATTGACTTCAGCCGCCCGCACCGAAAGCGCAAGCTTGTCAAGCACACCATTGATGAATTTAAATCCGTCGGTGCCACCAAACGACTTGGCTAACTCGACCGATTCATTAATCGCCACGCGATAGGGCACATCAACTTGGTGCGTCAGCTCGAAGCTGCCAATCAATAAAATCGCATGCTCAACGGGTGATAGTTCAACCAATGGTCGGTCTAAATACGGCTCAAAAGAGGTTCGCAGCTCACTGGCGTTTTTAAGAACGCCTTGCCAGATCGTCGTGAACCAAACACCATCAGCCCGTTTGAACTGATCATCCTCTTTGACATGCGCCTCTATCGCACCGTCTTGATCAGCATCACTTTGAATCAACCAGGCATAAACCGCTTGCAATGCAAATTCACGAGAAAGGCGACGAGCGCTGTGGGGTTTTGCGTCGCGACGTCCCGATTCTTGAGGTAGCACGCCATCAGCGCTAGGTTCCGTCATCATCGCGTGTTGTTGTTGTCGTCGTCGTCGTCATCATCATCTTCGCCCTCTTCACCGCCGTCCTCGTCATCATCTTCAACCTCAGGCTCCAACGCGGCCATTAGATTGGCCATCTCAACGGCCACTTGCGCGCAATCACGGCCCTTGCCGCTGGCCCGCTCATCAGCCTGCGCCTGGTCTTCGGTCGTCAACACGCCATTAATCACGGGAATCCCCGTCTCAAGTGACACACGCGTGATGGCAGCGGCACTTTCGTTGCTAACCAGTTCAAAATGATAGGTTTCACCCCGGATGACGGCACCGAGTGCAATCAAAACATCGAACTCGAGTGTTTTAGCCATCTGGGCCAAGGTGATGCCAAGCTCCAAAGCGCCGGGGACCGCCACGATCATGATGTCTCGCTCGTCAACACCGAGTTCCTGCAACTCAAGCAAGCAGCTGTCTAATTGGGTCAGTCCAACTGTTTCATTAAACCGGGCTCGCACAATACCGATATGCAGCCCTTCACCGTTTAGGTCTGGGGAGATTGTGTAAGGGCTCATTCGATTTCCTGTGGAGTGTTGCTTGCTGTTAGGCCTTCATCGTAACCGGTAACCACCAAGCCAAAACCGGGCATGATGCTAGGCATTTTTCTAGGGCGCGCGAGGAGTCTCATTTGGCCCACGCCAAGGTCTCGCAGAATTTGAGCGCCCATGCCATAGGTACGCAGGTCCATCCGTGCGGCTTTACGGCCTTGCCACTGGGCGGCATCCGAAGCCCCTGCCTCTGCCTGAGACAACAGCACGCTGGCTTGGGTGTCTGCATTCAGTAGCACCATGACGCCGCGAGGCGCTGCTTGAATGGCTTTCAGGGCGCGAACCATACCCCAAGAGTGGCCTGGGCTTTGTTCGTCCAGCAGATCAAGCAAGGTGGTCGGCTCGTGCACCCGGACTAAGGTCTCTTGCTCGTGCTCAATGTCACCTTTGACCAAAGCCATGTGGGGCCTGCCGTCAACCGTGTCACGATAAACCGTCAACGCAAAAGGCCCCCATGGGGTGTTGATGGGGCGTTGGGTCACGCGCTCAACGATCGACTCGTGTTCATTGCGGTACTGAATCAGATCAGCGATAGTACCAATCTTAAGTTGATGCTCCCGACTGTACTCAATCAAATCGGGTAGGCGTGCCATGGTGCCGTCGGGCTTTAAGATTTCGCAGATGACTGCAGCTGGCGTCAAACCAGCCATCGCGGTTAAATCACAACCGGCTTCCGTGTGCCCTGCCCTCACTAAAACACCACCAGGCACCGCACGCAGAGGAAACACATGTCCGGGCTGCACCAAGTCTGAAGGCTTGGCATTGGGGGCGACTGCCACTTGAATCGTGCGGGCACGGTCAGCCACGGAAATGCCGGTACCGACCCCCAGAGCCGCTTCAATAGACACTGTGAAATTGGTGCCATAAGGCGTGCCATTGTGGCTAGACATCAGCGGCAACTCAAGCTGCTGGCAACGGTCCTGCGTCAATGTCAGGCAAACCAAGCCGCGCCCGTGGGTAACCATAAAATTAATGGCTTCGGGCGTCACGAACTCGGCCGCCATCACCAAGTCGCCCTCGTTTTCACGATCCTCCTCGTCCACTAACACCACCATTTGCCCCGCTTGCAACGCTTGCAAGATTTCGGTGACGGGTGAAATGCTATGAGACAAAGAGGCATCATCGTGTTTACCCATCGGTAATGTGGATGACATACAACACCTTCGCTTGTTCAAGCCATGTAGAGAATATTTCTATTATAGATCCGCATGCCAGCAACACCGAGACAAAGCCGACAAAACCACGGTTTGTTTCAGTTTGAAGACATGTCATCAAATTTAAGCAAGGGTGTCAGTAGAATTAAAAATGTATAGGGTTTAATCACACAGGCACCCATGTCAGAACAAGAATTAAAATTACACGTGCCCCGCGCTTCACGCGAGGGCATCCAACGGGCGATGCAACGCGGCGCGCTCACCGCGTTGCGACTCAGGGCGCGATATTTCGACACCCCAGAACGGTTCTTGGCCAAGGCGGGGATTGCTCTCAGACTGCGGCAGGAAGGCCGTCAGTGGGTGCAAACACTCAAGATGGCAGGAGACAATCCACTATCGCGCTTGGAACTCAATCACCTGAGACCCAAGGCCACCCTCGACTTGAGCGTCTACGAGGAATCACCCGCCCGCAAAACCATCAAAAAAGCCGCCAAACACCTAGACATTTGCTATGAAACAGACATCAAACGCCTGTTTCGCCGCATTCGGACGCCAGCGGGCGTGGTCGAAGCCGCCTACGACTGGGGCGAGATCCGAGCCGGTGAGCTGACCCTGCCCGTGTCGGAAATCGAGTTCGAACTCGTCTCGGGCCGGCTACAAGCGGTTTTTCTACTGGGTTTGAAATGGCAAGCCACGCACGCCCTGGTTCTTGATTTGCGCAGTAAAGCCGAACGTGGCGATCGGTTAGCGACTTTGGCACAACGGTTAGCAGGCATGGGAGACTTAGATGAACCGGCCACTGTCGCGGCACGCGCCGCGGTCGTGGCCGATTTCTGGCGTCCTCGACCCGTCAATGCCATTGAGTTAACGACGGACCTCACCTGCGGGCAAGCGCTTGCGACCGTCACCTTAGAGTGCCTTGAGCAAATCGCCCGCAACAGTGCCACCTTGGCTGAGGTGGACACCGCTGGCGTTTGCGTCATGGGCACCCCCGAGCATGTGCATCAACTGCGCGTTGGCATTCGCCGACTCAGGTCATGTTGGTCCTTGTATAAAGGCCTGGCTCCTTTGCCCCCAGAAGGCTGGCAGCAGGACGTCAAAGTGCACTTTAGCGCTTTGGGTACGGCTCGTGACGATGACGTGATGCGTGACACCTTGTTACCTGTCTTGAATGCGGCTGGTCAACCGCCGGTTGAACTCAAACAACAGGCTGACGACACATCGCCCAAGCAGCTCACGGGCAGTATTGCCTTTCAAACCTGGCTCATTGAGATGCTCGCGTGGGCTGTCCAAGGGCACCCCATACAGACCGTGGCTGCTGGGGATGAAGCGGATGTGGCGCAAGCAAACAAAGCGAACAAACCACACAACGGCGCCGATCTGACACCCCGCCTGAAGAAAAAGTTGTTCAAATGGCATAAGACGGTCCTGGCCAAGGGCCTTGACTTTGGTACGCTAGAAATTGAAGCCAAACATGACCTGCGCAAGCGAACCAAGCGTCTGCGCTATGGACTGCAGTTTAGTGAGTCGCTCTTGCCAACAGTCAAACTTAAGAACTACCGCAAACAGCTCTCAAAAATTCAAGACGTCCTAGGTGAGATGAACGACCTGTACGTCGCTCAAGAAAAGTTTGAGGGCATCCGCAACGAGCAGCCACCTGCCTGGTTTGCGGTTGGTTGGATCGCGTCACGCCTCGAGGTCTTAGGCAAAGAGGCCCAGCAAGCGTTTGTGCAACTCAAGCAAGCCGATCACTTCTGGGAGTAATTGGCTGGACCTACTGGATCAGGGCTTGCGCAAACTCGTGCGCCACGAAGGGCTGTAAGTCTTCCAATTGCTCGCCAACGCCCACCCAATAAACCGGCACCGCTCGGCAGCCTTGAGCGCCACTTGCCAACGCAGCCAGCACACCCCCTTTGGCTGTGCCATCCAACTTCGTGACAATCAATCCCGTCAAACCCAAGGCCTCATCGAACGCCTTGATTTGAGTGAGGGCGTTTTGTCCGGTATTGCCGTCAACCACGAGCAACACCTCTTGAGGGGCATCGGTCTGGGCTTTTGCAATGACACGTTTGATCTTTTTAAGCTCAGCCATCAAATTCAGTTGGGTCGGTAGCCGGCCAGCGGTGTCGACCATGACGACACCGATTTGCCTAGCCCGGCCCGCTGCGACCGCATCAAACGCCACCGCCGCAGGATCGCCGCCGTCTTGTGCGATAACCGCCACGCCATTGCGCTCACCCCATTCAATCAACTGCTCTCTGGCTGCGGCCCGAAACGTATCACCGGCCGCCAACAACACACTGGCGCCCTGCGCCCGTAACGCATAAGCCAGCTTACCAATTGACGTGGTTTTGCCGGCACCATTGACGCCTGCGATCATCACGACCAACGGCTTCTCGGCCCCCACATCAAATGGCTTTTCCAAAGGCCTTAGGTGCGCCGCAAGCACCTCAACCAAGGCTCGCCTGACCGCTTGTGGCTCATTCAACTGTTGTTGACGCACCTGCTTTCGAAGGGATTGGATCAAGCTTTCGCTCGCTTGCACACCCGCATCAGCCATAATGAGCGCTGACTCGAGGTCCTCATACAAGCTTTCGTCGATGGTGTTACCGGCGAATAATCCGCCAATCTGGCGACCTGTGCGTGACAGCCCTTGCTTGAGTCGACCAACCCAAGAGTTTGGCGAAGGGGTTGGCGCAGGGTCTGGCGTTTCGGATTCTTGCGTTTCGGATTCTGGCGTTTCGGATCCCAGCGTGCTTTGAGCTGGCAACGGCTCGGTATCCTCGGCGTAGGCTGCCGGCAACGCCTGCGCCTGCTCAAGCGGCGTAGCCTCTGGAACGTCTGGCTGATCAGCCAGATTAGGCTCGACGGTCTGGTCTGCTTGGTCAGCTTCGTCAGGCGATTTTTTTTTGCGGAAGAATCTAAACATGGTGAAGAAGTATATTCGTATAGTGGCCGGTGAGTACCGCCGCACCCTCATTGATGTGCCACAACTCGACGGCTTGCGCCCAACACCTGATCGGGTGCGCGAAACGCTTTTTAACTGGCTCACGCACCTATGGGGCGGCGAATTCAGTGACAAACATGTCTTAGACTTATTTGCTGGCAGTGGTGCCTTAGGATTTGAGGCGGCCTCAAGAGGCGTTGCCGAGGTCCAAATGGTGGAGTCAAACCCTATTGCACTCGCCACCCTACATCGACTGCGTGACAAACTGCGTGCTCATCATATTCGCATCCAAGGCGGTTTGGCGCAAACCGCCTTGGCCCAAATAAAGCCAGAACAATACGATCTGATCATGCTTGACCCGCCCTTTGGTGAAGACTGGTTTCCAGGCCTCCTAAATAACGTTTGGCAGTTGCTTAAACCCGACGGTCTCGTGTACGTTGAGGCTTCACAACAGGTTCCAACACCCGATAACTATGCTGCGTTGCGTCAAGGGCGCGCAGGTGCCGTACACTATCAACTACTTCAACGACTTGCACTGCAAATATGATCACAGCTATTTACCCAGGAACTTTCGATCCGTTGACACGTGGTCACGAAGACTTGGTACGCCGAGCCGCCGGCCTCTTTGATGAGGTAGTGGTGGGCGTCGCTTACAGCCGAGCCAAGAATCCGTTCTTTAGCGTACAAGAGCGCGTTGAGATTGCCCAAGAGGTCCTAGGGCACTATCCAAACGTGCGTGTGGCAAGTTTTTCTGGCTTGTTGAAAGATTTTGTACGCGATCAGAACGGACGTGTGATTGTCCGGGGCCTAAGGGCGGTATCGGACTTTGAGTATGAATTCCAAATGGCTGGCATGAACCGTCACCTATTGCCTGAGGTCGAAACCTTATTCATGACACCCTCCGATCAATATCAATTTATATCCGGTACGTTCGTACGGGAAATCGCACTCCTCGGTGGCGATGTCAGTAAATTTGTGTTTCCTTCTGTTGAACGCTGGCTTCAAGTTAAGGGTAAAGAGCGGCTCGAGCAATCTTGGCCCCAAGATTAATCGCCCACTCAAAAAAAGGCACCACAACCATGGCACTGAGAATCACCGAAGAATGCATCAACTGCGACGTCTGTGAGCCGCAGTGCCCAAATGACGCCATTTCAATGGGCGAGGAAATATATGTGATCGATCCCAGCGGATGCACCGAGTGCGTGGGCCATTACGATGAACCACAGTGCAAAGTGGTTTGTCCCGTCGACTGCATTGAATTACACCCTCAATTCAATGAAAGCCAAGACGCGCTCATGGTCAAATACAAAGCGCTTACCAGCCGTAAAGTGGCCGCCTAGGAAGCGTGGCCCAACGGCGCCCTATCAGGTGGGGCTTGATCGGGATGCACTTTGACCAAGCGGCACGGCGTTCCAAGGTAGTTAGAAAACCAAGCAGCGACCAATTCGCCTTCATCAATGACGTCTAGCGACTGATCATCGAACTGCGCCTGCATGCGGACACTAGCGTCGTCCTCGATCACATCGAGAACAACATCTAAGCGCAACATACCGGGCGCCTTCAAAACCAAGCAACCGTGCGCCAGACTTAAACCCAAGTCAGGCAAAGTGGGGGCCTGAGAAACGCCAACAAACCGTGCCGCCTCATCGACCACTAACCAGCGGTGATGGTAGAGACTCGCGTCCGGGGAATCAACAGAGGGGCCATCAATAATGGGGTGCGCGGACATCGATCACTCACAAGTCAACGACGCCTGATGGCGTCTGAATCAAAAGACCCAGTGTAATGTGTCTAGATCCTATGGCGGTGGGTTAATGCCCAAATCATCTATAGGCCCTTTCAAGATAAACCGGATATCGGCCTGGCGCGTTTGAATCTGAATACCCTGGCGTTGGTGCTTGAGCTGACCGTTTAATTGCACCCGCATGGGCAACATCGTTTGTCCCGTCTGAAGATCCACCGAACCGTTGTCAGCCGATACCTCGCCCCAAGGACCGTTAGCACGCCAACGCACAGCACGAGCCAAGCCGTCTGACAGCTGCCACCGGCCTTGCATGTCATCAATCACCAATGTCTGTGTATCACCTAACCCGACTTGCTCGAGCACCGCTTGAATCCTTTCAGAGGCTTGAGACTCAATCGACATCCCTTCAGCACGCACCGTAACTTCGCCGAGCGGCACCGGTGTGAGCTGCATAACGACAGCCAACTCTGCCCGTTCCATCGCCACCCGTTGTTGCTCACCCTGCCAGAACGCCAAGCGGTCCACCACCAAGCGGTCAATGATCAACTGCCAGTCGGCTTGACTCGAGCCAGACCTCGTCTGCCAAAGACGCTTAAATGCTTCACCACTTAAAAAATCTAATCCCGCAGACCCCTCAGAACCATCCGCTCGCGCGGTTGAACGCTTGAGCGTGACATCGCTGATCAGCGCTTGCTCGATATGCACCACCCGATGACGCAAACGCCACCAGGACAAAGACAATCGAAGCTCGCCAACAGACAATCCACGATCACCTGACCCCGTCGCCGGCAGAGACACGTCCTTGGCCTGCACCGACACGGTTGGCCACACGGAAATATCTATGGGGCCTCGAACCTCTAATTGGGGATGAACATATTGTTGTAACCCTTGTCTGACAAGGCCATGCCCCACGCTGGTATTTAATAAAACCAGCATCACGGCGAGTAACAGCAGAATCACAACCGTGGCCCACGCAAACCATCTGAACAGGGCTTTAAGCATAGAAAAATCTCCTGATGGGAAGGACCTAAATGGCTAGGTGGCTAGGTGGCATGGCAAAGGTGTCCTCATGGCCAACCTCGCATGATCCATCAGCATGGCGGCTTGCTAACCAGCTCGCCAGTTGCGGTTCAGACATTGAGCCCACTTCGCGGGCTGCCTGCGCCATCCCCTCGTGCAGAAGCCGCAACAAATCACGGTGACTGTTATTTAGGTGCCACGTGCTGTCGCCGCGCACGACTGTCCATTGTTTGGTTTGTAAGCATTGCGCCAACACGCGAGCCGCCTCGGGTCCCGCGGCGGCTCCGAACCCCTTATCGGTTTGTTGGTGCTGATGAAACGCGGCAAGCAGCGCCTCATCTTCTGGCGCAGGTACACGCCAAACCGATCGACCGTCGTAGGTCAACACCGTGTAGAAAGGGGCATCTAGCACATCACAAAATCGGGCGATCCACTCTGGTGAAATCAAATCAAACAACGCTGCGGCAGTCACCAAATCGTGGCGCCCTTCGCCCAACACTGTCTGAAGATCGTGATTTAAATCGGCCTGTCTGAATCGGATAGACAAGGTTTGTTGCGCTCGCTGCACCACCCATTGATCGGCCCCCTCATGCAAAATCGAATCCGCCCACTGGCGCGTCTGTGCTTTGGCCACAGCCAACAACTCGGCGTCATGATCAACCAAGGTCCAGTGCTGTTCTTGGCCAAACAGGGGTGCCAAAGCCCTTAGGTTGGAACCACTGCCGCACCCTAGATCAATGATCCGTAGCGTCTGGAGCGCATCACCATGGCGCTGCTTCAAACCATCAAGCATGGCGTTCTGTACTTCTAGGTTACGACTGGCATGGTCCACCGGCTCGCGCAAACCTAACCACTGCGAAGAAAAACCACTCATTGGAGACCACTCATTGACTTTCCCACTCGGGCATTAACTGTGTTTTCAACATATCGTAAAAATATCCTTTCTTAGCGCAAAGTGCCTCGAACGTGCCACTTTCAATCATACGGCCATTTGCCATGACGACGATCCGGTCAGCGCCACGGATAGTCGATAACCGATGGGCAATAACCAAGGTAGTGCGACCCTGACGCGCTCGGTCAAACGCCTCGATGACAGCGGCTTCCGTTTGCGGGTCTAAGGCGCTGGTTGCCTCGTCCAGAATCAAAATGGGTGGCGCCTTGAGCAAGACCCTCGCAATCGCCAAGCGCTGTCGCTCACCTCCAGACAATGCACGCCCCCTTTCCCCGGCGAGTGACTCAAATCCGTCAGGTAACCGCTCAATAAAGTCTAAAGCGCAAGCATCTCGAGCCGCTTCGCGCAGCTGTTCGTCGGTCGCCTGCGCCCGACCCACCCGCAGGTTCTCCGCAATCGAGCGGTTAAATAACAAGGTTTCTTGAAAAACCACGCCAATGTTTTCTCTTAAGCCGGACAGGGTCATCTCCCTAATGTCTTGACCATCGATCAAGACAGCACCCTGCTGAGGATCAAACAAGCGGTAAAGTAATGCCAGCGCCGTTGACTTTCCAGCGCCTGACGGCCCCACCAACGCCACGGTTTGCCCGGGCTCGATATCGATATCGAGCCCATCGATCGCCAGTCGGCTTGGATCGTAGCCAAACTCAACCGACTTAAACGAAATAGCGCCACGCAGCAGCCCCGGATCCTTGGCAAGCGGGGACTCTTTGACGTGGGTACTCAAATCCATCACATCAAAAAACTCTCGCAACTTAGGTGCCTCTAAGGACAAGCGATTGGCAAACCCCACCGCCTGTTCCAAGCGACCAATAATCAAACCGGCAAACCCAATGAAGGTCACTATTTCACCAATGGATATCTGTCCTTTAGAGAACAACCAAATCCCCATCAACAGCATCCCCAGCACGGTGAGCGTGGTTGAAGAACGCGACAACACGGTGATCACGGCCCACCAAGACAGGGCAGGGAACTGGGCTCGAATCACTCGGTCACTGAGCCCTTTTAGGGTGCCGACCTCTTGCTTTACGCGCGAGAAACTCTGCACCAACGCCACATTACCAAGCGTATCAGATACATGTTCGGCCAAGGCCGAGTAGTGGTTTTCAACGGCGCGCTGCAAAGCATCGGTTTGCTTCATCACAAAGACGGTCATGGCCACAAAAAGCAGGCTCAACAAGATGAGTAGACTCGCCATTTGCCAGTTTAAAAAAACCGCAACAGGCATGAGAACCACCACCGCCAAAAAAGCCGCCAAATGATCTCTAAAGAAACTCAACCACAGCGACCACAGTGCATCAGTGCCTTGCAACATAATCTTCATGAGACGACCCGAGTGCTGGCCATCGCGATGATGCAACGGCAACCCCAAAACGTGTTCAAAGTACTGGTGCAAAACCAGATGGCGGCGCGCGTGGGCCAGACGATCCGCAAACAAAGCCACCAACACGCCACTGGCAATAGCAAATAAGCCCACCAGCACCCAGGCAATTAACAAAGGACTGAGTAGCGGCCAAAAGCTTGTGCTTGGCGAATCCACGCGGCTAGCGTGATTGATGAGCACATCAATCACGCGCCCAAACAAAATGGGTTCAGCAAAAACGGCAGACACCAAAAGAAGGTTGCCACCGGCTAACCACCAACCTGTTCTTTTATCTGGGCCCAGCAGGCCAAGCACGCGCCCATAAAGACGCCGCCAAGACATCTCGTTATCGGCCGCTTTCAAAGTTAGCCTGCGTCACATCAGAAATGATTGCGGGTGGGTCAGCCACCACGGTTAACGCTTTGATAAATGCGCAAGGCTGCACTTCATCGGGCGTGGCCAACCAACCGCGGCGTTGCATGACTCGCCCGAGCAACGGGTGGGCGCTTAAAACAGCGAAGGGTATCGCGAGCCAAAGACCAGCAACAAAGAGAGCAATTGGCAACAAAGCCATGGGATGCGTAAGAGCCAAAGGAACGGCTGCCAGCAAACCAATCAACGTATGCGCCCAAAAGGTTTTGATTGCCCTTAGCCAACTTAGTGAGGGCTCATCACGGTTCTGTGTGGTCCAGCCCAATCGTTTGCCAAACAAGGCGCCAATCATATACAAGGTTTGCGACACCCACATGATCGGACTGATGAGGGTGGAAAACAGTGTTTCCGCAAACAAGCTAGGCACAAATCGAATCGCACCACCAAAGGCGCGCCGCTGGTCTGATCGCAATAAAACCAATATCGCACTGCCTAGTTTAGGCATCAAAGTCATTACCCAGATGGCCGCCAGCAGAGGCCACGCGTAGGTCACATCTAAAACCGTAGAGATTTGCGCTGATTGCCCAATTAACGCAATAAATAGACCCGTGCCCAAGAGCCATGCCGGTCCCAATAGAAACATCATGACCGCTAAAAACAACTGAATGCGACTCGTGGCTTTAAGGCCAGGTAGATTTAAAAAAGACACATACTGTAAGTTGCCTGCACACCAGCGTAAATCGCGGTGAATGAAATCGATCAGATTGGGTGGGTTTTCTTCGAAGCTTTCATCTTCGAGCGGATAGACCCTGACCTCGTAGCCAGCTCGCCGCATCAGCACCGCTTCGAGCTGATCGTGGCTCAACACATGAACGAGTTGGCCGCGCCGGTTCTGCCAAACAGGCAATTGACAATGCGCCATAAAAGGCGCCAAGCGAATCACGGCATTGTGTCCCCAATAAGGACCACAGTCGCCTTGCCACCAAGCACTGCCAAGTGTGTATGAACGCATGCCCAATCGCATGCCAAACTGGAACAAACGGGTGAAGGCATTACCTGAAGGCAAGCCCACGACCAAGCCTTGCAATATACCCACTTGAGGGTTGGCCTGCATGATTTGCACCAGATGCTCCAAGGCCTTGGCGCTCATGAGACTGTCGGCATCCAACACCACGGCCAATTCGTGTGCATCACCCCATTGTTGGCAAAACGCGTCAATATTGCCCGCTTTAAAACCGGTATTGACAGCGCGACGCCTGTAGGTCAAGTCCACATGCGTTCGCCAACGGTCAGCCACTGCGTCAATAGCCAATGCTTCCCGAGCAGCGCCAGGCCCCTCTGATGTGTCACTCAAGACGTATAGATGGAATCGCGCTTGCGCACCTTGAGCCACCAAACTGGCAAGCATCAAATCTAAATTGCGCACCAATCGAGCTGGCGTTTCGTTACGAATACACAACAGCAAGGCGGTTTTTTTTGAGGGCGGTTCTGTCTCATCGGCAAGTAAAAGCGGCTCGGCTTGAACATTGGCGGGCAAGGGCTGCCACGGCGCCTTAGAAAACAGGGTCAACCAAACACCCACGAGCGCATTACAAAACCCGATCGACAACCAAGGGGCCACCACGGCAAACACCGCCATGATCGACCAATCCAACAGGCCAAGACCGCTCGGCGCTAAAGCCAAGCCCATGAGCCCTAAGGTGCCGATCGTAAATGTCAGCACCAACAATACGTATAAGACACGGCGTCGCGTCATTACCATTGCACCAATTTAAAAAGTTTTGAAATAGAGTGGGGATACCCCGAGAAGTTCCGCATCGACTCAGCCTCGTTAGAGGCCTTCGCCCATGGGCATTGCCTCTATAATTTCCGAGTCGAGTTAGTATAGGCGACTAAAGCAATATGATCACCAAACCTCTTTTTAGTTGCTTCTCTGTGCCAACTTCTTCAGTGCTCGCCGATGCCCTGTGGTACCTCGAACCCGGGCAAGCAAACGTCCAAACCGAAACGGTCGAACCCGCTTCGCCTGAGGACTGCTTGGTCACAGCTCTTCACAGCGCGGTCAGCCGCGGCACGGAATCCTTAATATTTCATGGCCGCATCCCACCTAGCGAATATCAGCGCATGCGTGCGCCCTTCATGGGTGGGCAGTTCCCCTTCCCGGTTAAATATGGCTACTGTCACGTGGGGCTCGTCGAACAAGGGCCTGCGGAACTCGAGGGCCAACGTGTGTTTTCTTTGCACCCTCACCAAAGTGCCTTCTTTGCACGTCCATCAACGCTTTGCCCTTTACCTGACGCCTTACCTGGCACACGCGCGGTCTTAGCCGCCAATATGGAGACCGCACTCAATGCGGTGTGGACCGCCAAGGTGGGGCCTGCCGATCACGTCACCATCGTGGGCGCTGGGGTGGTGGGTTTGCTGGTGGCTTATTTGTGCGGCCAGATACCTGGCACCCAGGTTTGCGTGATCGATCCTTTCGAAGGCCGTGCCACCCTTTGCCATGCGTTGGGTGTTCAATACCTGCACCCTGATCGGATCGACGATGCCTTGGCGCGTGACTGCGATGTTGTCTTTCATACCAGCGGCAACCCTAAAGGCCTTGAAACGGCCTTGGCGTGTGCTGGCAACGAAGCCGCTGTGATTGAATTGAGCTGGTACGGTAACCGCATCGTCCCTGTGTCACTGGGTCAAGCGTTCCATAGCCGGCAATTACGCCTGCTGTCTTGCCAAGTGGGCCATATTGAAAGCTCGCACCTACCTCGCTGGGACTACAGGCGACGGCTTGTAGCGGCGATTGACTTGCTACTCGATGACCGCTTGGACTGTCTTTTAGAGCCCGCCATTGCATTAGCCGAAGTGCCTGCGCGCCTTAACCGTTTGTTTGACCCTGATCACCCCGCCTTGTGCCAAGTGATCGACTATCCCTAGAGGAACCCATATGTTTGCCATTGAAGTCCGCGACCACATCATGATCGCTCACTCGTTTAAAGGGGATGTTTTTGGGCCTGCCCAAGCCCTACATGGCGCCACTTTTGTCATTGATGCCGCTGTCTATGCCAAATCGCTCGATACCAATGGCATCGTGATCGATATCGGACGCGCGCATGATGCCCTGAAAGCCTTGCTGCAACCAATCAACTACAAAAACCTTGACGAGGCGTCTCAGTTTCTTGGCAAAAACACCACAACGGAATTCCTCACACAGTACATTTTTGAAGGCCTGGCAAACGCCGCCCGTCAAGATGAGCTCGGGCGCAGTGGACGCGAACTCCATGCCATCCGTGTCACGCTGTCCGAGTCCCACGTCGCCCGTGCCTGGTATGAAGCGGAATTGTGGCCCAACGACTGACCTTCGCTTACCCGGGCGACCTGCAAACCCTGACTGGCGGCTATCTCTACGACAAACGCATCCTCACAGCACTCGCGGTGGCCGGTTGGGATATCGACAGGGTCGGCCTTGGAGACGGCTTCCCTTGGCCCACCACCCAAACCGTCCAAGCGGCAATGACTCGACTCAATGGCACGCCGAGCGATCGTCTTTTGGTGATTGATGGATTGGCCTTGGGTGCGCTAGGCGAGCAGACCCAGCAGCTGGCGCAGCACCATCCCTACATTGCTTTGGTCCATCACCCATTGGCTCGGGAATCCGGCTTGTCTACCGACCAAGCCGCGCAGCTTTTCGAGAGCGAAATCATCACCCTCAAAAACGCGCAAGGTGTGATCGTCACTAGCGAAACCACGGCACAGACGCTGGTGAATGATTATGGCGTGGACAGAGGTTGCCTACATGTGGTGATTCCAGGCACTGATCGGCCAACAGTCGCACGCCAATCTGCAGGGACAGCGGAAAAGACAAAGCCCGTGCGTTTGTTATCGGTCGGTGCCATTGTGCCAAGGAAAGGCTTTGACATACTTGTGCGCGCTTTGCACGCTGTAACCGATCGTTACTGGGTACTCACCATTGTCGGCGACCCCACGCGGTCACCGACAACCGCGGCAGCGTTAAAAGCCCAGATCACCGCGCTGGATCTGGGCGATCGTGTCGTGCTAGCAGGGTCTGTGTCGCCTGCGGTATTGGCTGAACACTTCCAGCAAGCCGATGCTTTCGTTCTTGCTTCGCACTACGAGGGTTATGGGATGGCCTATGCCGAAGCGCTGTCGTGGGGCTTGCCCATCATTGGCACAACGGGTGGTGCGGTCAGACAAACCGTGCCTCAGGCTGCTGGCTTGCTGGTGCAACCCGGTGAAACAGCGCCTCTGATCGACGCACTTGTGCAATTGCTAGATAACCCCAACACTCGCCAAGCCTTGACGCAAGCCGCTCGTGAATATGGGCAGCAATTGCCAAGCTGGCAGGCGTCAGGCTTGGCCTTCGCGCAGGCCTTGACGCAAATCGCAAGCCAATAAGAGGTCCTCCCCTAACTGATGAGCTGTCGCAAGAAATCGTCGGGCTTGACTTAAATGGTTTAGGGTCGGCTGCTGGATGCCAGGCTTTCCGGCCCCCAGTAACAAGGCAGAAGTCAACAAGTGCAGATGGTCCACGCAATTGGCTGCCATAAACCCCGCCAGTGTTACCGGTCCGCCTTCCACCAATATGCGTTGGTATCCCTGGAGAAACAGCCACTGAAGCACCGCTGACGGGGGTAGGCGACCCTGCCCCGTGGTGGCCAAGCTCACCACCTCGACATGCTTAGGTAAACCACTTGGATGGCAATCGACGGCTGTCATCACAACCGTGCGAACCGCTTGGTCTGACAATAGCTGGGCGTGCGCGGGTATCCGACCCTTCGGGTCTAGCACCAAGCGCATGGGGTGCTCACCTAGCACCAAGCGCACTGTTAAGCGCGGATCATCCTCGATAACGGTACCGATGCCGACAATGACCACATCGGCCCAAGCGCGTAAAGTGTGCAAGTGCTTGAGCCCAGACGCGCCATTGATATACTTGGACCGTCCGGTCGCTGTGGCAATTTGGCCATCCAACGACTGGCCTAGCTGGCCGACGACGCTTTGACCCTCGCCCACAGGCTCTATCGATTGGCTTTGCCACATGGGCACGGTGGGAGGTTCGTCCATAGACACGTCGGCACAACCTTTAAACAAAAATTTAAATCTAAATCCGCGTTATTTAAGCGGGTTTTGACCCGGCAGGGGGCATGATTACCTGTAACATTCAAAGAAATAGTAAACCTTTGCGACCTCCGCTGGTCAAAGCAAATATAAGTCTTTTTATTCCCATGGCTGTCGCAACATATCAAGCAGATGAACAACCCAATTACTGACTCACTCTCCAAATCACCTTCGGCACTGCGCCAATTGGTTCAAGTTGATCGCGCCATTAGCGAATTGCGACGAGGCCGCTCGCTACCCATTAAGTGTCATGACGACAATCGCTTGATCGCCTCGGTTGAAACGATCGACCCCGCTATCATTGCGCAGTTTCAATCAGATGCCAAAGATCTAACCTACCTCCTCATTACCGGGCAACGCGCAAAATATCTAGGCTTTGATGCACCACCACACGAGACGATTTATCGCTTAATCCCAACCAAAGGCATGCCTTTGGCGCAACTCAGGGTCATTGCCGACCCTGTCTGGGCATTGGGTAGCACACAAAAGGCCCAGGCCTTTCTATCCACTTGGACGCTAGCCGCCTGTGATGGTACTGACACCTTGTGCATGCAACTGGCCAAGCAAGCCGAATTGCTGCCGGCCTTGCTCATCAGTCATGCGCCGCACACAAGCGAGCATGACGAATGGTCAATCGACATTGACGATGTACTAGGTGGTATCGCGGCGCAATCACGTTCTTTACGCATTGTCAGTGAGGCGAAAGTGCCCCTTGAGGATGTTGAGATGGCGCGGGTCATTGCTTTCCGGCCCAATGATGGCGGTGTCGAACACCTCGCCATTATTGTGGGTGAACCCGACCTGGCTCAACCGGTCCTGGCTCGATTGCACTCGGAATGTTTCACGGGCGATCTATTGGGATCGTTGCGGTGCGACTGTGGCCCTCAACTGCGTGGCGCCATTGCACATATGGCGCAAGCTGGCGGTGGCATTTTGCTCTACCTCGCCCAAGAGGGTCGCGGCATTGGTCTGATTAACAAATTACGGGCCTATCAATTGCAGGACATTGGTCTAGATACCGTTGATGCCAATCTAGCCCTAGGGTTTGAAGAGGACGAGAGAAACTATTTGCCAGCGGCTCAAATACTGCGTTTACTGAAAGTGCCTAGCGTGCGGCTCATGACCAACAACCCCAAAAAAGTAGCTGCCCTAGAGGGGCTCGGCATTAAAGTGACCGAGCGCGTCGCGCACATCATCCAAGCCAATCGCTACAACGAGGGCTACTTGTTCACCAAGGGCACACGCGGCGGCCATTTGTTTGATCTTGTGCGCAACCCAAAAGTTTCAAACGAGCAATAATTAACGACCCCTATTCGCTACCGGCAAGTTGCTTTAGACGTCAATGACATTAATCGCGTCTAGCGATCTGATAGTGCAGAGGCGTTATGTTTTTGCACGCGCTCGGCAATTGAAATCACACGCTGCATTTCACGCAACACCGGCTTTTCGATAAGTTTGCCATCGACCACCACAAGGCCGGTATCGGCTTGCTCAAAAGCACTCAAAATGCGTCTAGCGTGAGCAACTGAGGCTTCATCAGGCGTAAAGACATCGTTAATAACAGGTATCTGCTTAGGATGGATAGAGCCTTTGCCACTAAACCCTAAATCTCTTGCCTGCATCGCAGCCACGCTCAACCCTGCCGGATCCTCAAGGTCCAGATAGGGAACATCAATAGCATCAATACCCGCACGAGCTGCCGCATGTACCACCCGCGATCGGGCATACAGCAATGAATCCCAATGGTTTTTACAACCCAGTTCAGCAGCCATATCCACGCCACCAAAAAACAACGCTTTCACCCGCGGGCTTGACCGTGCGATCTCAGCCGCAGCCTCCAAACCATCATTGGTCTCGATAATAATGTGCAAGTCTGTGTCGTGTCCCCGTTCGGTGAGCAGGCCATCTAGCCAACGGACTTCATCAGCCGTTCGCACCTTAGGCAACATGAGGGCAGGCAAGCCTTGAGGCATGTCTAATATTGCAGTGATGTCAGCCAATCCAAATGAGTCCCGCAAGCAGTTGATACGCACAATGACCTCAGCACTCGTTGCAGGCAGCGGTTGCCGAAAAAATCTCTAAAGTGCGTGCTCTCGCCAAAGCTTTGTCCTTAGGCGCGATGCCATCTTCTAGCTCAATACACACCATGTCAGCACCACAGGCCAATGCCTTGGGGAACATAGCGGGATTCAAGCCAGGGGTGAAAATGAAGCTGCGACGCGGGCGGATGTTGGTTTGCATTAAAGACACCTCAACCGTTAGAAATGGTTCGGGTAGCGACAGCTCTAAAGGCAAGCGATGGCGCTAGACATTAAATAAAAAATTCAACACATCCCCATCTCGTACCACATACTCTTTGCCTTCCGCCCTTAGCTTGCCGGCTTCTTTGGCCGCTTGCTCACTCTTGTGCGCAACATAGTCGTCAAAGGCAATCGTTTGCGCGCGAATGAACCCTCGCTCAAAATCTGTATGAATCACGCCAGCCGCCTGCGGCGCCGTCGCCCCAATGGGTATGGTCCACGCGCGAACCTCTTTAACACCGGCGGTGAAGTAGGTTTGCAACCCTAACAAGGTGAAGGCTGCGCGAATCAGTCGATCGAGACCCGGCTCTTGCATGCCCATATCTTGCAAAAATACGTCCTTGTCTTCATCAGGCAGGTCGGCGATTTCGGCTTCAATCGCCGCACAAATCGCGACAACAGGGGCGTTTCTTTCAGCGGCATAAGCCTGTAATTTTTCTAATAAAGGATTGTCTGTGAAGCCTTGATCACTGACGTTACCCACATACATGGCGGGCTTGCCCGTGATGAAACACATAGGTTTCAAAAGGGCATGATCGTCTTTGCTGAGATCCATCGTGCGTATGGCGTTTCCCTGATCCAAGTGATCAACCGCTTGTTGCAGGAGAACCACCAATTGCTGCGCCTCTTTGTCGCCGGCGCGGGCCAATTTTTGATTTCGATGCAACGCTTTTTCTGCCGTCTGCAAATCGGCTAAGGCCAACTCCGTCTCAATGACTTCGATGTCCGCGATGGGGTCAATACGACCCGCTACGTGAATCACGTTGTCGTCTTCAAAGCAGCGCACCACATTGACAATGGCATCGGTCTCACGAATATGCGACAGAAACTGGTTCCCGAGGCCTTCGCCTTGACTCGCACCTGCGACCAAGCCGGCGATGTCCACAAACTCAACGGTGGCCGCAAGCACCCGCTGTGGCTTGACCAAATCAGCGAGCTGTTGCAGTCGAGGGTCTGGAACTTCCACCACCCCCACATTTGGCTCGATCGTGCAAAAAGGATAGTTTTCTGCCGCGATCTGCGCCTTGGTGAGGGCGTTAAATAAGGTTGATTTGCCCACGTTTGGGAGGCCAACAATGCCACACTGCAATGCCATACGAATTCCAAAAAAAATCAAATATGCGCCAGTTTAACCCCGTAGTCGCCCAAGCTGCGGCGTGGTATCTTCCTATAGCGGTTCACATACCCTCCTCTTGCACTTACTAGCACTTACTAGTGCTTACTTGAGCTTCACTGGGCTCACTTCCTCCCACGGTCATGAACCAAAAGCCCCCCATGTCTGACTCTGCCTTACTCGATCGCCTGCATCACTCTTTCATGTCTTTGCCCGACATGCTTGAAGCCATCGCCACAGAAAAGCCCGATCACCCAGCTCTCATCTTGCATGAAGACACGCTGACCTACGCAGCCTTCAACAGCCTGGTTGACTCTGTCGCCGCGAGCTTGCAGCGCGATGGGCTAGAGCCCGGTGATGTTGTTGCCATCTGCGCACAGACGTCTCTCGCCTACGTAGCCATTTATTACGGCACCTTGCGAGCGGGCGGCGTGGTTGCCCCGTTTCCACCTTCAGCAACCGCAGACAATTTGTCGGCCATGCTTGAAAACAGTCAGGCAGGCTGGTTATTTCTTGACCAGACCATCAATGAACACTGGCCCGTGCAGCAGATTGCAACCAACCTGCAGCGCATTTCCATCGATGACAGCGATGTGGCGGTGCCTTGGTCCACATGGTTATCAACGAGTGCCGTGCAGACAGCGGTGAACATCACATCGACGTCACCTTTCAATCTCATTTACTCATCCGGGACCACCGGCGCACCAAAAGGTATTTTGCAACCCTGCGGCATGCGATGGGCACACACACAACGTGCTTGGCAGACCGGTTATCGCCCAACTTCGGTCTTGTTAACGGCGACGCCACTCTACTCAAACACCACTTTGGTCGCCCTTTTGCCTGCGCTTGCTCTCGGCGTGACAACTGTCCTGATGGATAAGTTCGACCCGCTGCATTATCTGCAACTCGCCGAGCGTTATCAAGTCACGCACACGATTTTGGTGCCAGTCCAATTTCAGCGCATTCTCGATCACCCGGCGTTCGATGGTTTTGACTTGTCGCGGTTTGAGGCAAAGTTTTCCACCAGTGCCCCCTTTACGGCCACACTCAAAGCCGCTGTCTTGCAACGTTGGCCCGGCGCCTTAACGGAAATCTACGGCATGACTGAAGGCGGTGGGCGATGCGAACTGCTCGCACACGATCACCCCGACAAGCTCCATACCGTAGGGCAACCGGCGCCCGGATGCGACATGCGCATCATTGACGAACAAGGCGTTGAACTGCCACAAGGCGAACTCGGCGAGATTGTTGGGCGCTCGCCTGCCATGATGGTGGGCTATTATCGCCAACCCGGCAAGACTCGCGAAGTGGAATGGTTTAGCCCCGATGGATTGCGCTACATCCGAACCGGGGATACCGGTCGTTTCGACCCAGACGGTTTTCTCATTCTGGGCGATCGAAAAAAAGACATGCTGATCTCCGGCGGTTTCAATATCTATCCTAGCGACTTAGAAACCGTGCTTGCTCAACACCCTGCCGTGGCTGATGCTGCGGTGATTGGTGCGGCTTCCAAGCGCTGGGGAGAGACGCCAGTGGCCTATGTGGTGGCGCAAGTTGGGGCACAGGGGGAGGCAGGCGACATCCTCGATTGGGTGAATCAGCACATAGGCAAAACTCAGCGCCTAGCCAAGGTACTACTTGTCGATGAATTGCCACGCAATGCCATTGGTAAAGTACTCAAGCGGGATTTGCGTCAACGGTTTAACGAAACATTCGGTGAGCTGGACTAAGCCATCCCTATTTTTTTTAGCCAACTCAGCGCCAACCATGCTGCCATCAGCGGCCCAAAATTAAATAGGGCATGAAGGAGAATTGCCGCGCCAATGCCACGGTTGACCCTGATCCAACCCAACACCAGACCGGTGAACCACTGCGGTAAAACAAGGATCGGATACATCCACCACACAATGCTTGTAATCGAGAAGTTATAGATATGCAGTGCGGCAAAGCCCGCCACCGATAGGTGAAACACCCATCCGAACCAGCGCCGATACAAGCGCAACCAAGGCAGCCACTGCTGGCTAGGCACGCGTGCCTGACGCGTTAGGCGATAGATCAACAGCGCAGCCACTAAGAACATCATGGACTGCGTCAGCCCCACGCCTTGCCACAGCGCTAGCACCAAAAACGGCACCAGCCACAGCGCCATGACGGGTCGTCTCAGGCCATAGCGAAACAACATCTCTTCGACCAAAGGCGCCCAGAGCAAGGCCAATAACCAAGGTAGGTTCTCGGGGTCAACCCGGTGCGTGGCGCCCGCTTGATTGGCCACCCCAACCACCAAGGGACCAAACAAGAAAATGTTGATGCCCCACAGGATGGCAGCCCAACTCAGCAACCGACCCACACCAATACCAGGCAGCCAATCCAGTAACCAGGCGGGCTGCGCAGAAACCTGCCGGCAGCGCCGACCCAGGTGTGGCCGTAGACAAAAGACTAGAAAGTCTCGCCACTCGTCTACCCAGCTCATGGGCTTGGGTGGCTTAGCGGGTGGGAGCGGGTTCATCACGATGCAATTGCGCCATGGCTTGGTTCGCTTCGCCCTCAAGCAACAAGGGCATAGCCACATCTATTCTTTCTAAGACTCGATCGATGAGACCCTGTTCTTCCTGCCTAGGCGGGTGCAGCACAAAATCAGCAACCCCTTGATTCAATCCCATTCTTCGCGGATGGCCAATACCAATCCGTAGCCTAGAGAAATTTGCTGATCCGAGGCTTGCCTGAATGTCTTTGAGACCATTGTGCCCCGCATGGCCACCACCCGTTTTGAAGCGAATTTGCCCCGGTTCCAAGTCCAACTCGTCATGCACCACCAAGATTTCTTCGGCGGGAATTTTGAAGAAGCGTGCCAAGGCACCCACGGATTGTCCCGAGCGATTCATGTAAGTGAGTGGTTTGAGTAGCCATATTTGGCGGCCTTTCCAACGAATTTTAGCCACCTCGCCGACAAACGATTTTTCTAGCTGAAAACCACCGCCTAGGGCCTGCGCGCAACGCTGCACCACCCAAAATCCTACGTTATGTCGGGTATTGGCAAACTCACTGCCCGGATTGCCTAGGCCCACAATGAGCGAAATCGGTGTGTGCGGCATCTACAAGCACCTTAAAAAATAAAAACCCCGTTGACGATATCACCAACGGGGTTATCGGGGTGGGATGCACCCAACTAAACAAAACCGCTATCTTAGGCCTCTGGCTTAGGCTCGGTGGTTGAATCGGTTACTTCTTCATCACCTTTCTTGGCAGCGGGCACATTCACCGAAGCGATCAATGGGTTTTCATCACCACCGTGGGTAACGTACTTAACGCCGACGGGTAACTTGATATCTGACAGATGAATGGCATCACCAGCAACAGCCAAAATCAAGTCAACCTCGATAAACTGCGGCAGTTTTGAGGGCAGACATTCGATTTCAATTTCTGTCACCACGTGCGTCACGACAGCTGCACTCAGTTTGACTGCCGGTGAAGACTCTGCATTGATAAAGTGCAATGGCACTTTGGTGTGAATCACTTGCTTGGCGTCAACCCTTTGAAAGTCAACGTGCATGACGATCTGTTTATAGGGATGCCACTGGACGTCGCGCAACAGGACGGCGTGCTTTTTGCCTTCAAGTTGCATATCGAGAACCGATGCGTAGAACTGCTCTTTGCGCAAGGCGTGGAAAATTTCATTGTGATCGAGCTCAATCGACAACGGGGTTTCTTTCCCGCCGTAAACAATTGCAGGTACGCGACCTGCATGGCGCAGGCGGCGGCTCGCACTCGATCCCTGAACGCTACGTGTTGTTGCATTGAATTGCATGTCTAAAACTCCAAAAGGGAATACTTCCCAGGGTTACCTGAACCGACCATCGGTCTCAAGTATCGACAGGTGACCGCGACCAGTCAACTGTCTGATTCGATAAAAAACACATCAGTATAGACGCCTAGCCAGGCTAGCCAGCTTAGTTAGCAGACCTAGCCTTATTCACCTCATTCGCGATCAATCCGCAAATAGGGAACTAACAGATTCGGCATGCGATATACGCAATATCGTTTCACCTAGCAGGGCTGCACAGGATAACTGCCGTATGCGGCCAGATGAAAGCGCGGCCTCTGACAACGGAATAGAGTTCGTCACCACCACTTCATCTAGCGCCGATTCACTGATTCTTTCGATCGCACCGCCTGACAAAACCGCGTGGGTGCAGTAAGCATAAACGGCGCCGGCGCCACGCTCTTTGAGTGCCGCAGCCGCCTTGCAGAGCGTGCCCGCCGTGTCGACCATATCATCCATGATGACACAAGTCCGACCGTCTACATCACCGATGATATTCATCACCTCGGAGACATTGGCTCGTGGCCGACGCTTGTCGATGATGGCCAAATCGGCTTCAAGCTGTTTGGCCAATGCACGGGCTCGAACAACACCACCGATGTCAGGCGACACAACAACTAGGTTGGAAAGGTTACGGCGCCAAATATCGCCCAACAAGATCGGCCCCGCATAGATGTTATCAACAGGTATGTCGAAGAAACCTTGGATTTGATCCGCATGCAGGTCCATGGTCAGCACCCGATTGACACCGACCACCTGCAACATATTGGCCACCACCTTGGCCGATATAGAGACCCGGGCTGATCGGGGCCGACGATCTTGGCGCCCATACCCAAAATAAGGAATCGCAGCGGTGATACGTCCGGCTGATGCTCGTCTGAGGGCATCGACCATCACCATCACTTCCATCAGGTTGTCGTTGGTCGGCGCGCACGTCGGTTGCAATACGAAGACGTCTTTGCCCCGAACATTCTCATTAATCTCGACCATTACCTCACCATCGGAGAAGCGACCAACGGTCATCCTTCCCAACGACATATCTAGGTGATTTACCACGTCAACAGCCAAACGGGGGTTAGCTGTGCCGGTAAAAATCATGAAACTTTCAGGAGCCATGGTTAACGAATCGCTGAAACAGGGAGCAAAAAAGCTGATGAACCGTGCCCAACGGATAGTGGCTTGTTCAACAGCTTACGAATACTGGCTGGGGAGGAAGGACTCGAACCTTCGAATGCCGGAATCAAAATCCGGTGCCTTAACCAACTTGGCGACTCCCCAATTTAATCCACTAACCAATGCTGCAAAGGATGACTGGGTAATCCATCACAAACAAAGGCCGATTGCAAAACATCATGCTCACTAGTGCCAGACACGAAAGTTTTTAGTTTAGCTTGCAGCCCCTCATAAGCCAACAATGCTTGGAGAGGACCGCCAAACTCACTAAAAAAACAAGCACCCGAGCCCGTCAAACGAACATCGTATCCTTGATCAATCAGCCATTCCCGCGTCAAAGCAATACTTGGAAATGCCTGCAACACCACCGGCTCTAAATCATTGGCCCCAAAGGGGCTATTTCCAAGAAACCAGCGACGTCCGGAAAAGTCCGACATTTTGACGGTTTCGGTGTCCCGTGTCAAATGAGGCGACCCAAAAACAAGCGCCGTCGACACACTTTCTTTGGGCTTAAAAACCACATAGGCCGTCTCTGGCAACGCGACAGGCGTGCAGCGTTCACCAATGCCCGTCACAAACGCCGACTGCCCCAGCAAAAAGAACGGCACGTCCGCCCCCAAAGGCAAGGCAAGCGCCATCAACTCAGCGCGTGTGAGGCCTGTGCGCCAGAGGCGATTAAGCGCCATTAAGACGGTCGCCGCGTCGCTAGAGCCGCCACCCAAGCCACCACCGACAGGGATCCGCTTGTGCACGGCGATGTGGGCCCCCTGACGGGTGCCTGTCGCGTTTTGAAGCGCTTGTGCCGCACGTACCACCAAATCATCGGCTTCAGCCACCACGGCGGCGATAGAGGACTCGCGCGAGATTTTGCCGTCCGCGCGCAGATCGATGGTCAAAGTGTCGCTAAGCGACACCAACCGAAACAAAGACTCCAATAAGTGATAACCATCGGCGCGCCGCCCGACCACATGCAAAAACAAATTGAGTTTGGCCGGTGCAGGCAAGTCGTAAAGTGTCATTGGATACCTGACCGTACTAATTAATCACCAGACGCAACACCACGTCGCGTCCTTGGGACTGTTTGGCAAGGGTCATAAGGGTCGGCCCCTGGCTGTCATAGCGCGCGAAGGTCACCTGCCATCCCCGCTGCTCAAACGCGGTGACTCGCCCCTCGTCATCCCTTGTCACGGCTGTGATGTCAGCGCCCCCGCCCAAGCGACCATAAATCCAGTCGTTCAAGGCGTCTACGGGCACCGGCTCGCCCAAGGTTTGTTGCATTAAAGCAGTGGCTGACAACGCGCGTTGATCGGGCGCATCGGCGCTTTGTAACGTCGCCCCCCCGGCGTCGACGGAAAGCTTGGCCAAGGTGGCCCCCATGGGGCTTTTCAACCACAACACCCAACCTTCTGTGGTCTGTTGCCAGCGGAAGTTACCTTGTACGGCTTTCGGTTGCTCAAACGGGTTCGTGGCCTTCAATGCAAAGCGACCCTGCCGCTCTTTGCCAGATAAAACTTCTGGAGCGGGTGTGGTCGTGGCGCAGGCTGACAACAACAGCCCCAAACAAAGGCATGTGAGTGCCCGCCAACACGACTTCAAATCTGTCCTTAAGTACCCCCTCAAATACGCTTGCGAGGCAGCCGTCAAGGCGCGACCCCGAATCGCGCTAAGGTGTCGAGTAAAGCGGGATCCTTGGCATCCAATGATTGCCCTTGGGCCCATACTTCACGCGCCTCAGCACGCCGCCCTGTCACCCACAGGAGCTCGCCTAGGTGAGCGGCAATTTCGGCCTCTGGGCTGATTTGATAGGCTTGACGTAGGTACTTCTCTGCGGCTTTATTCTCACCCAACCGAAATTTAACCCAGCCCAAGCTGTCGAGAATGTAAGGATCTTCTGGCAGAATCTGATGCGCTCTTGCAATGAGCTCGTGCGCTTCTTTAAGCCGCACACCTCGATCAGCCAGTGAGTAGCCCAACGCGTTGTATGCATGCGCGTAGCCCGGATCCAGTTCAATGACTTGGCGCAAATATTTTTCCATGTCCTCGTGACGGGACTCGCGCTCAAGCAACATACCCAATTCGTATTGGATTTCAACGGAATCAGGAATCTCTTCGTTGGCAGCCTCCAGGCGCTCAATAGCCTGTTCGTAGCGCTCGGCTTTACGCAGGATCTGACTCAGTGTGAGCACACCAATCAATTGCTCGTCTTGGTCTGCCGCATGGATCGCATCAACCATCGCAATCGCTTCGTCCACGCGCCCTTGTTCGGCTCGGATACTGGCCTGACGCAAACGCGCCGAGTATTGCGCAGCCGGGTCATCGACACGGCCTAGAAATTCAATGGCTAGGTCTGGATCACCCTGATCTTGGGCAACACGGGCCAACATCGTGTACGCATCGGCTAAGGCGGCACCCGCATCCGAAGCGCCCGATGCCATCGCCGCTTGCCGCTGGGACTGAACAGCCACATACTGTTCTAATAATGCTCTGGCTTGCGATAATCGCTGATCGCGATAAGCGAGCTGCGCGCGAATAAAGAGCAAATCGAAATCCTCGGGAAACTCAGCCGACATGAGCGCCAATTCATCCAATGCGCTATCAACATCACCCTCTTCGGCTAGCTTGCCCGCCAACATCAAACGCAGTTGCCGCGAATTAGGATAGTCCCTCGCAAACTGCTTGGCATTGCGCAAAGCGGTCGCCGCATCTACAGGCAAACCATAATCGAGCACGCGCAGGGCCGCGTCTTCCGAGCTGGGCTCTAAAGCCATGGCAGCACGAGCTTCTTGCAACGCACGGGGATAATTCCCTGTCGCTCGAGCCATATCGGCCAAAGCCATATGCCCGGCCAATGTGCCATTGGCTGCGCTATCTTGAACCACTTGGTCCAATAACGGCAACGCCTGCTCGAGGTCAGGCATACGTTTTAAAATAGCCATCACACGGCCCATCGCCGCTTTCATGTCCGAGGCCTGATTAACTTGCTCAATCAAAGCGCTAACCAAGCCTTGCGTTTGGCCCGACGCCGCACTCAAAGCCAGTTGTGTTAATCGAGCTTCCGGGTTTTGTGGGGCGCTACTGACCCAAACATCGGCGCTAGCTAGTGCTCCCTTTAATTCACCAATAGCAGCGTATAGCTCAACCGCTCTTTGAGCCAAGCGAGGATCCGTTGTTTCACGGGCCAACACAAGCATGGTGTTGGCCGCAAGCACTAGCTCGCCGCGCTGAATCGCGACCTCAGCGGCTAAAATTTGATACAACAAATCGGCAGTCAGCTTCACATCAGGCAACTCACCTGATCGCAAGGTCACTTGGGAATCCGGCGCTAACGCGGGCACGCTGACGGGTGTCGCGGGCCCATCGGTGCCGGCATCGGCACCGCCCGTCTCGGAGGGCAGCGGTTGCGCACAAGCCGCGCTCGTGATCACCAAAAACAGCGCCACGGCTGTCGCCTTAAGACGGGTTAACCAGATGGATAATGGGTACAACGGCGCAATCCCTAAATGTTTGTCCAAACGAGCGAGTCTCATTAATGGCAAAATGGGTCTTCAAATTCCAGCATTCATGTTAGCACCCGAATATGCCCGAATTACCTGAAGTAGAAACAACCCGGCGGGGCATCGTAAGCTTGGCCCAAGAACAGCCTCTCATAGAGATGACCATTCGGGAACGCAGGCTCAGGTGGCCCATTGCGCCAACGCTTCCGACGGCTCTTGCCAAGACGACATTAGCGGATTGCCAGCGCCGTGGTAAGTATCTACTCATGCGGTTTGACCCTGAAGGAACGCTTTTGGTTCATTTGGGCATGTCGGGCTCAATCCGAGCCGTGCCGGCCGATTCTTTATGGCGCACGCACGATCATGTCCAGTGGCGATTTGCCAACGGCGCTTGCTTGCGATATCACGACCCAAGACGCTTTGGCGCCATCATCTGGCACCCCAAGGTCCTGGGCAACGCCATGGATCATCCACTGCTCGCCCGCTTGGGGGTCGAGCCGTTTGACACAGCTTTTACAGCCGATCAGTTACTAGCGGGATTACAAGGCAAAAAAGTTGCCATCAAACAGGCCCTCTTGGCCGGGCACATCGTGGTGGGTGTCGGTAATATTTATGCCTCTGAAAGCTTGTTTCGGGCCAGGATCCACCCTCAACAGGCAGCCGGTGAGATTTCTAGGCCCCAAGCACAACGTCTCGTGGTTGCAATTCGAGAAACCTTAACTGACGCGTTAAACAGCGGCGGCAGCACACTGCGCGATTACGTCAATTCGTCTGGCGAGCCCGGTGCCTACTTCACTCTGCATGCCGCTGTCTATGAAAAAAAAGACCAACCGTGCCAATTGTGCACCCGCAAAATCCGCCGCATCGTCCAAGGCCAACGGGCCACCTACTTCTGCCCGGGTTGTCAGCGTCTTCGCAAACCCACCCGCCCGCGCGTGGCTACGTCACGCTAAGCACTTTGCCTGGGTTCAGTAATCCTTTGGGATCAAGGGCTTGTTTGACTCGGCGCATCAGGTTGAGCTCAATGGCCGATTTATACCGCGGCATTTCATCACGCTTCAATTGCCCGATACCATGCTCGGCACTAATCGAGCCTTTAAAATCGGCCACGCTGTCATGCACCAATTCATAAACCTCTGCCTGCAACGACAATAATGCCTCTTGTGTCTGGCCTTGCCCCGGCGCCACGTTGTAGTGAAGATTGCCATCACCTAAGTGACCAAACACGATGTTCTCTACACCCGGAAAAGTCTTCTGAAGGGCTGCATTGGTGATTTGCACAAACTCAGCAATCCGCGAGATCGGAATAGAGACGTCGTGTTTGATGCTCTTGCCTAATTCGGCTTCAGCCAGTGGGATGCTCTCCCTCAAATGCCAAAAGGCTTTACTCTGAGTCACGTTTTGAGCGATGGCGGCGTCTTGCACCAAGCCCTCCTCAATCGCCTGACCGAGCACTTCTTCAAACCGTGCTTGTGCGTGCTCGGCGCTTTCACTATCCGACAGTTCAAGTAGCGCGAACCAAGGCGAATCCGCCGATGGCCCGTCAAACGGGATGCGCTGTTGGTCAAACAAACGAACAACAGCCTGCAGCACAGGACCCGCCATCACCTCGAATCCAGTCAGTGCCGGTCCAAACCCTGCTCTCGCTTTCGATAGAAACGAGACCGCGTCTTCCAATGAATCGAGCGCGAGCATGGCGGTTGTTTGGGCCACCGGCAATGGGTACAACTTCAGCGTTGCCGCGGTGATGATGCCTAGGGTGCCTTCACTTCCAATGAATAAATCACGCAAGTCATAACCGGTGTTGTCCTTGCGCAGTCCACGCAAGCCATCCCAAATTTCGCCTTCCGCGGTCACCACCTCGAGCCCCAGAGCAAGTTCACGGGTGTTGCCATACCTGAGCACCTGGGTGCCACCTGCATTGGTGGCGAGATTGCCCCCAATCGTGCAACTGCCCTCAGCCGCAAGGCTCAGAGGAAATAACCGATCGACTTTGTTAGCCAATTCTTGCAAATTCTGCAGAACACAACCGGCTTCCACCGTCATCGTATCGTTGTCGGTGTCTATTTCCCGTACTTGCGTCAATCGACTAGTCGCCAAGACCACCGCCTCGCCCGACTGGTCCGGAGTGGCGCCACCGCACAGGCCCGTATTGCCGCCCACGGTAACGATTGGCACGCCATTGGCCACACAACATTTGACAACGTCTGCGACTTCTTGGGTTGAACCAGGGCGGACAACTGCTCTTGCCGCACCTTTGTAGCGACCGCGCCAATCAACCAAGTAAGGCTGCGCATCCGCGCCTGTCAGCACGTGACTCGCGCCAACAATGTCTATTAGTTTTTCCAGCATCTGTCCCTCGATATTTGCAAGTTTGCGCTATTGCCATAAACCGCTGACCGTTATTCTAAGACCCGACGGCGCTTGCCGTCTAAAAAACAACATCAGAACGGTTACGCTATTGCTTTGCGATAATAAAGGCTAGTTTTTTCTTAGGGCTGATTGGCATGGCGCCAAGATGGGTAATTCAACGGGATGACCGTCACGCGCCGACAAACAACCCGCCTGGAGCGACTCAAGCCACTTTGGAACTCAAGATGCCATTACAAGAATTACCCGCGCACACCTTTAAGGCCTATGACATTCGAGGCGAATTCCCCGATGCGCTAAACGCCAACTTTGCCACATTACTTGGCCGCAGTCTGGCAGCCCGCGCAACCAAGGCTGGTGTTCATGCCCTTGTGATTGGCTATGACGGGCGTTTAAGCAGTCCTGAACTGGCTCAGGCCTTGGCGACCGGTATCCACGAAGGGGGCGTGAACACCCTTGACGCCGGTATGGTGCCAACCCCCTTGGTTTACTTTGCAACCCACACGCTTGGCACAGGTTCTGGCATCGCCATAACCGGCAGTCATAATCCGCCTCAGTACAACGGCTTCAAAATGATGATGGCGGGCAGCGCCCTATACGGCGACGACATCACCTCTCTGCGGACCGAGATGGGCACACCCAAAGCGCTCGCTCAGACCCCGGGCCATAGCGAAACCGTCAACGTGATTGATGCTTATATTGAGCGAATAATCGGCGATCTTCGTCTCGAACGTCCCATGAAAATTGCCATGGACTGCGGCAATGGCGTGGCTGGGGCGGTCGCGCCCGCCCTATTCCGAGCGCTTGGGTGCGAGGTTGTTGAGCTGTTCTGCGACGTCGATGGCCGGTTTCCAAACCATCACCCAGACCCGGCTGACCCCAAGAATTTACAAGACCTGATGAAAGCCGTGCAGACCTCGGATTGCGAGATCGGACTCGCCTTCGATGGCGACGGGGATCGACTCGGCGTGGTCACCAAGAACGCAGAAATCATCTGGCCCGACCGACAAATGATTTTGTTTGCACGCGATATTTTGCAACGCTTGCCGAACAGCCAAATTCTCTTTGATGTGAAGTGCAGCCGTCAATTGAGCGAATCCATTACCGCCGCGGGTGGTCAGCCCTTGATGTGTCGCACGGGCCATTCATTGGTCAAAGCCAAGCTGGCCGAGACGGGCGCGCCTTTGGCCGGCGAAATGAGTGGCCACATCTTCTTTAAAGAGCGCTGGTTCGGTTTTGATGATGGGCTCTACACAGGGGCACGTTTGTTAGAAATTCTGTCTCGCTCTAAAGATCCAACAGCCGTGCTCGAGGGGTTGCCCAACGCGTTCAGCACACCAGAACTGAAAATTGAAATGAAAGAAGGCGAGCCGCACGCTTTTATCTCCCGGCTGCAAGAACAGGGCTCATTTGCGGGCGCGACCCAGATCATCACTATCGACGGCGTGCGGGTTGACTATGCTGATGGCTTTGGGTTGGCCAGAGCGTCAAACACCACGCCCGTGGTCGTGATTCGATTCGAGGGTGACACACCGATGGCACTGGACCGCATTAAGGCGCAATTCAGACAACAACTCTTGTCAATAGACGACAGCATTCGTTTGCCATTTTGAAGCAGGATAACCCGTGCGCATAGATCAACTTCCCCAGTGGCCGGCGTTTTGTGAGGCCACCAGACAAGCCCAACCCAAAGCCGACGAGGTACGACTGATTAAAGCCGCGGGCTTGACCGTTGACCTCAGCACCCAGCGGTCTTCAGTGGCGTTTCAAGCCGAGGCACAATCAATTTTGCAGGATTTGGACTTTGAAGAGGCTCGCCGCGCCCTGTTTGGCGGCGAGCCCGTCAATGGCTCAGAGCAACGACCTGCCCTACATACCGCACTCAGGGGGAGTCAAGCGCCGTTGGCAGTGGCTCAGACGGTTTCGGCGGCGTTGGACCGCATGGCCAAATTCGTAGAACAAACCAATGCCGCCAATCGCTATCAAAACGTGGTGCATCTCGGTATCGGTGGTAGTGATTGGGGGCCACGCATGGTCTGGCAAGCCCTGAGAGGAATCGGCACACGACGCGAGCTCCGGTTTGCGGCCAATATTGATTCACATGCCATTTCAAGCGCCTTAGCGGGTTTGGACCCGCAAGACACTCTCTTGGTGATCGCCTCAAAATCATTTACCACGCTCGAATCTATCACCAACGCGCGCTACGCACTCGATTGGATGCGGCAAGGCGGCGTCAGCAACCCCTTAGACCACACCGTTGCACTGACCGCCAACCCCGCCGCTGCGCAAGCCTTTGGGATCTCTGCTGAGCGAACCTTTGCTTTTTGGGACTGGGTCGGTGGTCGTTATTCGGTGTGGTCATCGATTGGTTTGACACTGGCACTGGGGCTGGGTTGGCAGTGCTTTGCAGACTTGCTTGCCGGCGCCCGCGCCATGGATGATCACTTTTTAACCGCCCCCTTAGAAGACAATGCACCTGTGCAAATGGCCATATCGAGTGTGGCGAACACCAGCGTGCTGGGTTTCCAGTCAGAGGTCATTTGCCCCTACGATGCGCGATTGACAGATTTTGTGCCTTGGTTGCAACAGCTACAAATGGAGTCACTCGGCAAGGGCGTGACGCAGACGGGCGAATCGGTCGCCATCAACATCAGCCCAGCCACTTGGGGAATGCCCGGCTCTGACAGTCAGCACACATTTTTTCAGTGGTTACACCAAGGCCAGACCGGCGCGCCAGTGGATTTTGTGGTTTGCTTGGCGCCCGATCAGCCCCACGGCAACCATCACCGCCAACTGTTCGGTAACTGCTTGGCACAACGCGCCGCCCTGTGGCAAGGCAAAACCGAAGGTCAGGCCTTGGCAGATCTAACCGCTCAAGGCATGCCGCTCGAGCAGGCGAAGGCTTTGGCCAAACACTGCGTTCACCCCGGCAAGCGACCGTCTACGCTCATCGTCCTACCCATACTCGATGCCTCTCGCCTTGGCGCTTTGCTTGCCCTCTATGAGCACAAAGTTTTCACCACCGCTTTGCTCTGGGGCATCAACCCCTTCGATCAATGGGGTGTGGAATTTGGCAAGTCGCTCGCTCGGCAGCTACTGGCCGAGGACCAAACCGTGCTGAGCAGTTTTGATGCCTCCACTCAGCTCTGGATGTCTGCGTTGAATCGAGGTAACGAGACCTGAGTCGTCGCAGGACGGGTTCAAGCAAGAAAAATTTCAAGCAAGAGAAAAGAAAAAAAAGGCCCAAAACCGTGAGGTTTTGGGCCAAATCCACCAAAGGAGGAGGGTGGAGGAGACAATCTTGCCGAGATAACGATCGGGCTTGCGACTTCACTGAATGGGGTGCCGTGCTGGCTGGCACTCATCTAATCTGACAAATAAAACCTTGACAGTTATTAAGGGTAATCCCTTAATTTAAAGCCAATCAATACTTTTTTTGTCGGCACCCAGTAAGTAGTTATCACGCTTAAAACATAATATAACCAACTTTATTGTGCAATGCAAGATGGCTAAGATACTTTTTCTCCCTATGACAGGCCAAAAAAGTTGTGCGACGCAACACAAATATAGCCCAATTGGGCCAGCCCGTGGTGTCCATCAAATCCTATATGCTGTTTTGGTCATAACTTTAGATATGAATTTCATAAACGACGGTATTGGGGCTGGCAGTGCAGTCGCCCCATGCCGCTGCGCGGTCTTGCGGTGCTTGACCTCGTCATCGCGCATCTGCACCACGATTTCTCTCGAACGCGTGTCTTGCAAGGGTAATTTCTTCAGATGGCTTTCAAGGTGCGCCTCGACTTGGCGCTCTGTTTCCGCCATAAAGCCCAAATTGTATTTTTCTCCCGCCCGACTTGCGAGCACCCCGAGGGCAAACGACGTCGCATACCAGACAGGGTTCAACAAACTGGGGCGACTGTTTAGTTCTTGCAAACGGGTGTCACACCACACCAGGTGGTCGGTCTCCTCACGCGCGGCATCACGCAGCAGCTCGCGTGTCTGCTCCCTTTTACAAGCCGTTGCTTGACCACGATAGAGCGCCTGCGCACAGACCTCGCCAACGTGATTAACCCGCATTAAGCCTGCAGCATGGCGCTGTTCATGCGGCGGCATCGTTTCCTCGGATGGCTCAATCTGCCTGCCAGGCGGAAAGGCTCGCGATGCGGTCGCACCACCCGATAGCACCTGCAAAGCGACAGCTGCTTCGCCCACAAAGCGATCCATTAAACCCTCTCGTCGCCTAAAGGGCGCCACTGATTTGCTGGTGTGCATAAGACACAATCTCCTGTCTTGCCTTCATTGTTTTCATGATTTTAGGGGAGCTAAAAGTTATCATGGTCATTATTGGATAAGCATTAAAGGATATTTCATGGAATGCACCGTGCAGTGGGGTGGTCCCGAAGGGATGTTGTTTATCGCCAAAACAGGGACCGGACATGTCACCGCCATGGATGGCGCACCTGATGGCGGCGGCCATAATTTGGCCCCTAGGCCCATGGAAATGGTGCTCGCCGGCACCGGTGCTTGCTCCGCCTACGACGTGGTTCTGATTCTCAAAAGAGGTCGCCATTTGGTGCACGGCTGTGATGTCAAACTCACCGCGCAGCGCGCTGACACTGACCCCAAGGTCTTTACCAACATACATTTCGCCTTTACTGTTACGGGACAGAACCTATCTGAATCCGCTGTTCAACGAGCAGTCAAGCTATCACACGAAAAGTATTGTTCTGCCTCGGCAATGTTGCACCACACCACCAAAATGACATGGTCAGTCGACATCGTGTCAAATGAAGCTACCAAGAACCTGTCAACATGAATCAGTATGAAACCTTCCTGCGCCATATTTTTGAGCAAGGCGTCAGAAAAAACGACCGAACCGGCACGGGCACACGCTCGGTGTTTGGCTATCAAATGCGCTTTAACCTGCAAGAAGGCTTTCCCTTGGTCACGACCAAGCGCTTGCATACTCGCAGTATTTTTGTCGAACTCCTTTGGTTCTTGCGGGGTGAGTCAAACATTAACTGGTTGACCGACAGAAAGGTCTCCATCTGGGACGAATGGGCGGGCGCCGATGGTGAACTCGGACCCATTTATGGCGTGCAGTGGCGTTCTTGGCCGGCCCCTGATGGACACAAAATCGATCAAATCAGCCAAGTGGTTGAGCAAATCAAAACCAACCCCAACTCGCGACGCTTGATTGTGAGCGCTTGGAATGTCGGCCAAATCCCAGACATGGCCCTGCCTCCCTGTCACGCCCTCTTTCAGTTCTATGTGGCTGATGGCAAACTGTCTTGTCAGCTCTACCAGCGCAGTGCGGATAGCTTTCTGGGGGTTCCTTTCAACATTGCCAGCTACGCCTTGTTGACGCACATGGTGGCACAACAATGTGGCTTGGCGGTGGGTGACTTTGTTTGGACGGGCGGTGACTGCCACCTATATGACAATCACATTGAGCAGGCGACCGAACAACTGTCGCGCTCGCCTTTCGCTTATCCCAAACTGACCTTGGCACGACGGCCCGCGAGTATTTTTGAGTACGAGTTAGAGGACTTCGTGATCGAAGACTACCAATACCACCCCCACATCAAAGCTCCTGTCGCCGTATGACTGAATTAGCCCTTATCGTCGCCTATAGTAAAAATCGAGTCATTGGCAAAGACAATCAATTGCCTTGGCGCCTACCTAGCGACTTGGCGCACTTTAAGCGCCAGACCAGTGGCCACCCCATCATCATGGGGCGTAAAACATGGGAATCGATTGGCCGGCCGCTACCCAATCGACACAACATTGTGGTGTCACGGCGTGGCGAGGGTAACTTTACTGGCGCCACCGTTGTCGCATCGCTAGAAGCGGCCACAGCCGCCGTCACTGAAAACGACACGGCATACGTGATTGGTGGGGCACAACTGTATGAACAAGCCCTTCCATTGGTGCAGCGAATTATCGCCACAGAAATTGACATCCACCTTGAAGGTGATGCCTTTTTCCCGGTGCTTGACCCCGAGGTTTGGATAACGACGGCGACAGAAGTCCAACCCCCAGAAAACGGTCTGCCTTTTGCCTTTGTGACCTACACGCGCCGAGCAAGCGAGGCTTAGACCGAGATCAGGTCTCTTTCTTGGCTTAGCCTGCGTCCACGACCGCTTGATAGCCGCCTGCATCGAGCAACGATTCCAAGTCCGCGACGTTGTCTGGCTTGAATTTAAAAATCCAGGTGCCGTAGGGATTGGCGTTGATCTGCTCGGGACTGTCGCTGAGCGCGCTGTTAAACGCGAGCACTTCGCCTGACACCGGCGCATGGATATCCGAGGCGGCTTTAACCGACTCCACGACACCGGCCGTTTCACCGGATTTTAATTTGACCCCCACGCGCACATCACCCACATAAACCAGATCACCCAATTGATCCTGCGCTGGATCGGTGATGCCCACCTTCATGACGCCATCCTCCGCCTTGACCCACTCGTGGGAAGAGGCGTATTTGCGATCACTAGGAATACTCATTTAATTCTCCGAAATGAAATGACAAGATTTCAATTATTCAAGCGGCTTTAATCGTGATTTTAAACGCGTTGTTAAAAAACCCGTGCAGCAAGCTGCGCGATGACCCTTGACAACAATACGGCAACTGACGAACCATAGCAGGAACTGCGAAACTACAAACACCCGTATTCGTCTCTACTGTTTCTATCGACTCGAGTAAGCACGTCAGGGCCCTGACAGGCCGAGCACCCCTGAGCGCGCAAATGGAGATTAAGCCGCCTGCGATGGCAAGGTCAACCCATCTCTTAACACCCCGCTGCGGTGAGGCCACATTGGTGAGGTGAGCCCTCAACACCAGTGGCATTTCAGCCATAAAGCGAGACAATCAAAACCAGCCGTCAACGGCTTGGACCGTTGGATCCACACAACGCTATGGTGCGGGCTTGTCGGCAATGAATTGGCCGCTCACAAAACCAGACGACCACGCCCACTGAAAGTTGTACCCACCCAGCCAACCCGTGACATCGACGACTTCGCCAATAAAATGTAGGCCCGGCACTCGGCGACTCTCCATGGATCGCTGGTTGAGCTCGTCGGTATCCACCCCACCCTTCATCACCTCAGCTTTTTTAAAGCCTTCCGTGCCAATCGGCTGGGCACGCCAATCTTGAAGCTGCGCGCCGAGCTGGCGCAGCGCTTTATCGGACCATTCAGCCAATTTGCGTTTACCGCTCTCAGCCAACCAGTGATCGGCCAAACGTTTTGGCCAGAACGGCGCGAGCACCGTAGCCAATTGTTGCTTGCCGCCCGTTTTTTGCTCAATGAGCTTCTCGGCCACCGCCACCCCCGGCATCAGATCAATGCTTAACGATTCTCCTGGCTGCCAATAACTCGATATCTGCAAAATACCGGGCCCGGATAATCCGCGATGCGTGAAGAGCATGTCTTCTAGAAATGGTGTCGCGTGCGCATTATCAGCCACACTCACGCGCGCTTTGATCGACAGCCCGGCCAATTCACTGAACGGCTGCCACACCTGCGGATCGAATTTCAAAGGCACCAATGCGGGCCTCGGGTCCACCACGCGCAGCCCAAACTGTCTAGCCACTCGCAAACCAAAATCGGTGGCACCGATTTTAGGCACCGACGTCCCGCCCGTTGCGATGACCACACGGCGTGTCTGAATCGGTCCGGCGCCTGTTTGAAGGACGAACCCGTCAACTGTCTGTGTGATTTCCTGAACCTCACACGGCATTTGCCATTTCACCCGCGCGGCATCACAAGCCGATTTCAACATCGCGATGATTTGCTCACTGCTTTGGTCACAGAAGAGCTGCCCACGATGCTTTTCGTGCCAGGCAATGCCATGTCGGTCGACCCAATCGATGAAGTCTTGTGGGGTGTAAGCCGCCAATGCCGCCTTACAAAAGTGCGGGTTGCCAGAGATAAAGTTCTCTGCACTGACTTGGCGGTTGGTGAAGTTACACCGCCCACCACCAGAGATTCGGATTTTTTCAGCCAATTTGCTGGCGTGGTCGATAAGCACCACGCGCTGGCCCCGTTGACCGGCGGTGGCCGCGCACATCATGCCGGCCGCCCCGGCACCCACCACAACCACATCAATGCCTCGCATGATGGCTTTCTCTATTCATCCTGAATAAGGCAGTCCACGTAGTGCCGGACCTCTCCGTCGGGCCCCACGTCTTGAGCAAGCCCGTGGATGTACGTCTCAAAACCAGGGAACGAGGCATTGAAATCGCGCGCAAACTGTAAGTACTGAACAATCGTGGCGTTGAAACGCTCGCCTGGAATCAGCAACGGGATGCCGGGGGGATAAGGTGTCAACAACACGCCCGTGACACGGCCTTCTAGATCGTTGATAGAAACCCGTTCCACCTCACCATGCGCCATGCGAGCGAATGCGTCCGATGGTTTTAACGCCGGCACCATGTCACTTAAGTACATTTCGGTGGTTAATCTAGCGACGTCGTTTGCACGATAGGCCTCGTGAATCTTCTGACAAAGATCGCGTAACCCCAAGCGTTCGTAATGCCGATGCCCCTTGCAAAACACCGGCAAAATCCGCCACAACGGCTGATTGCGGTCGTAGTCATCTTTGAACTGCTGTAGTGCGGTGAGCAAGGTATTCCAGCGGCCTTTGGTGATACCGATGGTAAATAGAATAAAGAAGGAATATAAGCCGGTTTTTTCTACCACCACGCCATGCTCGGTTAGATAGCGCGAAACCAAAGCCGCTGGGATACCGGTTTCACCGAAACTGCCGGACATATCTAGGCCCGGTGTCACGATCGTGGCTTTGATCGGGTCGAGCATGTTGAAATCGGTGGCCAAATCACCAAAGCCGTGCCAATGGTCATTGGACTTGAGCACCCAATCCGATTGTTCACCCACCCCGCGGCTGACCAATTCATCTGGGCCCCAGACCTTAAACCACCAGTCGGCATCACCAAACTCTGCTTCAACTTTACGCATGGCGCGCCTAAAGTCCAATGCTTCACGGATACTTTCCTCAACCAAAGCCGTGCCACCCGGCGGCTCCATCATGGCAGCAGCAACATCACAGGACGCAATAATGGCGTACTGCGGCGATGTCGAGGTGTGCATCAGATAGGCCTCGTTAAACAAGTTGCGGTCGAGTTGCCGTGATTTAGGTTCTTGCACCACGATCTGAGAGGCTTGAGAGATCCCCGCGAGAAGCTTGTGCGTGGAGTGGGTGGCATAAACCATGGCGTTTTCACTGCGAGGGCGGTCCGGACCGATGGCATGCATGTCGCGGTAGAGCGGGTGAAACGCGGCGTGAGGCAACCAGGCTTCATCAAAGTGCAGGGTGTCAATGGTTGTTCCCAAACGTTCTTTGATCATTTCGACGTTGTAGATCACGCCATCGTAGGTGCTTTGCGTCAAAGTGAGGATGCGCGGCTTGCGATTAAGGACTTTTCTCGCAAAGGGATTGGCTGCGATTTTCTTTTCGATGTTTTCTGGTTCGAATTCGCTCAACGGGATGGGCCCAATGATACCCATGTGGTTGCGCGTGGGACGCAAAAAAACTGGGATAGCACCCGTCATGGTGATGGCGTGCAAAATCGATTTGTGACAGTTTCGATCGACCACCACAATGTCGTCGGCCGCCACATTGGCATGCCACACCACTTTGTTTGAGGTCGATGTGCCATTGGTCACAAAAAAGCAGTGGTCCGCATGGAATATCCTCGCCGCGTTCAACTCGGACTCAGCAATAGGGCCGGTGTGGTCGAGCAGTTGGCCCAATTCGTCGACCGCGTTACAGACGTCAGCGCGCAGCATGTTCTCCCCAAAAAACTGGTGAAACATCTGCCCCACTGGGCTTTTGAGGAAGGCCACACCACCCGAGTGACCGGGACAATGCCAAGAGTAAGAACCGTCTTGGGCGTATTTCACCAGCTCTTTAAAGAAGGGCGGTGACAAGCCATCAACGTAGCTGCGAGCCTCACGGATGATGTGACGGGCGACAAACTCGGGGGTGTCCTCAAACATGTGAATGAACCCGTGCAGCTCACGCAAAATATCATTTGGGATATGTTCGGACGTGCGTGTTTCACCGTATAAATAAATCGGTATATCTGCATTACGAAACCGCAGTTCACCAATGAAGGCGCGCAAGTTTTTGATGGCGCTTGAGTGATCGATCGCCACATCAAGATCAAACTCTTCGTCATCAATGGATAGGATGAAAGCGCTTGCCCTGCTTTGCTGCTGGGCAAACGAGCTCAAATCGCCATAACTGGTGACGCCAATCACCTCCATGCCTTCCGCTTCGATGGCAGACGCCAGCGCCCTCACTCCCAAGCCGGAAGCGTTTTCAGAGCGATAGTCCTCATCAATGATGAATATGGGAAAGCGAAATTTCATGGGCACAGCTCCAATTGATCAGGTGCGGGGCAGCGTGACACCACGCTGCCCTTGATATTTACCACCACGATCACGATAAGACGTTTCACAAACCTGATCGCCCTCAAAAAACAACATTTGTGCACAACCTTCACCCGCATAGATTTTGGCTGGCAAGGGTGTTGTGTTTGAGAACTCCAAGGTCACGTGGCCTTCCCACTCAGGCTCAAGCGGGGTGACGTTCACAATGATGCCGCAGCGGGCATAAGTGCTCTTTCCTAGGCACACAGTCAAAATGCTGCGTGGTATGCGCAAGTACTCCACCGTGCGAGCCAGCGCAAATGAATTGGGCGGGATAATGCAAACATCACCAGAAAAATCGACGAACGACTTTTCATCAAAGGCTTTGGGATCGACAATGGTCGAATTGATGTTGGTAAAGATCTTGAACTCGTTGGCACAGCGCACATCGTAGCCGTAACTACTCGTGCCGTAGCTCACAATCCGTCCCTTTTCGTCCTCACGGACCTGGCCGGGCTCAAAGGGTTCGATCATTCCTTGCGCGGCCGCTTGGCGGATCCACGTATCACTCATTACGCTCATGGCTTGCGCCTCGACTCAAAGATAAACGTGAATTTTAACGCCCACACCTGAAATTGCTTGGCAAGACTGCGCGCAAGGACCGCCAAATGACAAATTAACGCTTCTTTTCAACAACAACGCTGGGAAACTTACCACGCATGTCTTTGGGTAAAACGGCGATTCGGCCTACTAATCGCCGGGCAATGTCACGGTATAAATTGGCTGCCTCGGAATCAGGGCTAGCCGCCACCGTTGGGCAACCCGCATCAGCATCCACCCGAATGGACAGCGCCAAAGGCAAGCGACCTAGGCAAGGTACCGAGAATTCCTCTGCCATGCGGTCGGCGCCACCCTCACCAAACATGTGTTCAACGTGGCCGCAGTTGGAGCAAATGTGAACCGCCATGTTCTCAACCACACCCAGCACAGGCACTTCAACCTTCTGGAACATCTTTAAGCCCTTACGGGCATCGAGCAGTGCAATGTCTTGCGGCGTGGTGACAATGATCGCACCTGTCACTGGCACGCGCTGGGCCAGCGTCAAGGCGATATCACCCGTGCCAGGCGGCATATCAACGATGAGATAGTCCAGATCGCCCCAGTTGGTTTTACGCAGCAACTGTTCCAAGGCCTGTGTGACCATTGGTCCTCGCCATATAGCTGGGGAGTCCGCGCTCACTAAGAATCCAATGGAGCTCGCTTTCAAACCTAGGCCAATCATGGGCTCCATGGTTTTGCCGTCACTGGAGTCAGGGCGCCCAGACACATTTAACAGGAGCGGCACACTGGGGCCATAAATATCGGCGTCTAAAAGGCCTACTTTGGCGCCTTCATCACGCAGAGCCAACGCTAAATTAACTGCCGTGGTGCTCTTACCGACCCCGCCTTTACCTGAGGCCACCGCGATGATGTTTTTTACGCCTGGGACCCGATCCACGCCAGATCTGATCGCATGGGCTTCTATTTTCGGGGTTAGGGTAATTTGAACCTCGGTCAAACCGATCGCGTTTAACGCGGCTGTCAACGGTGCTAAAACCGCTGCACGCCCTTTCTCAACAGGGTAGCCCGGGACAAGCGTCAATGATACGGCTTGGGTCTGCCCATCGACTTTCAGGTCTTTGATGATGTCACCATAAGCGAGGCCTGACAAAGGGTCCGTCGTGCGTGCAAGCAGAGATTGAATGGTTTCAGGTGTAACAGTCATTGGTTGTTCCGCAAGTAGGGGCGTAGAATTAAAAAACATTTCTGTTCTAAACCGCTCTATATTATTCACATGATTTTATTCAAATGATTGATTTTTTAAGCCGACTTCTTCGTTTTATGGCTCTCGGGCTAGTGGCCCTCATTGGTCTGGGAATGGCACTTATTTTTACATTCTCAACCATTATCGCGGTGGCGATCCTATTTTTGGTGGCGCGTCTTCGGGGGCGTACGTTCTCGGTCCAAGATTACTGGACAAACCGACAGGCGCAGCGCAAACCCATTTTCCCCAAAGGGAGCTCGGGCATCAGCGGCCAATCCAAAGAGAACATCACCGATGTTGAAGCCCGCGACATTCGCTGATGTATCTCAGGCCAGCAGACGCCATCTGAAGCCATCTGAAGACATCTGCGGTGCTAAGCGCCACTGTGCATTAAAATTGCCGGTCTAAGCTTTTGTCGGGAAGATTATGTCGCGCACGTTGTTTGTCACCACCGCCCTACCGTATGCCAACGGCTCGTTTCATATCGGTCACATCATGGAGTACATCCAAGCCGATATTTGGGTGCGCACCCTGCGCATGGCGCAACACACCGTGCACTTTGTGGGGGCCGATGACACGCACGGCGCACCCATCATGCTCAAAGCGGAGTCTGAGGGCATCACCCCCGAGGCGCTCGTGGCACGATACGCGGCCGAGCGCCCGATTTACCTCGACGGCTTCCACATCAAATTTGATCACTGGCATTCAACCGACTCACCTGAAAACATCGAACTGTCACAAGCGATTTACCGAGAGCTTCAAGCAGCCAACTTGATTGAAACACGCTCGGTCGAACAGTTCTTTGACCCCAAAAAAGGCATGTTCTTGCCGGATCGCTACATCAAAGGCGAATGCCCCAAATGTCACGCCAAAGACCAGTACGGCGATGCGTGCGAGGTTTGTGGCGCGGTTTATGCGCCCACAGATTTAGTCGACCCCTACAGCACGCTTACTGGGGCGACACCTGTCTTGCGGTCGTCTGAACATTTCTTTTTCAAGTTGTCTGATGATCGTTGCGTGGCGTTTCTAAGAGAATGGACAACCGGCATGAATGCGCGCGGCGAGCCGCATTTGCAAAGCGAAGTTTTAGCCAAAACCCGCGAGTGGTTAAGCGACAGCGAAGGGCGAGCCAAGCTCGGCGACTGGGACATCTCGCGCGATGCCCCCTATTTTGGAATTGAAATTCCCGACGCCCCCGGCAAATATTTTTATGTCTGGCTTGACGCACCAGTGGGTTACTTGGCATCGCTTAAGGCCTACTGTCGCAAGATTGGTCTGGACTACGACACCCTCATCGCGCCCGATAGCGACACGGAGCAGGTTCACTTTATCGGCAAAGACATCGTTTATTTCCATGCCTTGTTCTGGCCCGCGACGCTCAAGTTCTCCCAGCGTAAAACCCCAGATCAGATCAACGTGCACGGGTTTATTACCGTGAGCGGCGAAAAAATGTCAAAAAGCCGTGGCACAGGCATTTCACCATTGCGCTATCTAGAGATTGGCATGAACGCAGAGTGGCTACGCTATTACATTGCCGCCAAGCTCAACAGCCGGGTTGAAGACATTGATTTCAATCCCGATGACTTTTTAGCCCGGGTTAACAGTGACCTGGTGGGCAAGTACATCAATATCGCAAGCCGGGCTGCTAACTTCATCAGTAAGCACTTCGAGGGTCGGCTCGCTTACACGGGCGACACGGCGGTGCTGTCTACGCAATGGCAAACCGTCTCTGAAGAGATCCAAACCTACTTAGAAAATCGTGAGTACGGCCGAGCCATCCGAGAGATCATGAGCCAAGCTGACATCATCAATCAATCGTTTGATACCGCCCAACCTTGGATTTTAGCCAAAGGCATCTCACAAGCTTCTGCAGAGCAGAAAGAAACGCTACAAGACATCTGCTCGCGCGCCTTGGCTGGCTTTAAAGCGTTATCAGTCATGCTAAGCCCGATACTGCCCGCGTTAACCGAGCAAGTAGCCAAAGAACTTTTTGGCCATGACCGAACCTTCTTATGGGCCGATGCTCACGTGCTGCCAACCCACATTGCGCCTTTCAAGCACCTGATGCAACGCGTCACGCCCGAGATGTTGGAGCGCTTGTTCGATTCACCCGACACAGTTGAGGCGCCTGAAACGGCACCTGTTCACCCAGGTGGCGAGGAAATTGCACCCACGATCAACATCGATGACTTTGCCAAACTAGATTTGCGGGTCGCCAAAGTCATTGCTTGCGAGGCCGTTGAAGGCTCGCACAAGTTGCTAAAACTCACCTTGGACGTCGGTGAGGCGAGTCCTCGCCAAGTGTTTTCAGGGATTAAATCGGCCTACCAGCCAGAAGATTTGGTGGGCAAACAGGTGGTCGTGGTTGCCAACCTGGCGTCACGCAAAATGAAGTTTGGGTTGTCTGAGGGGATGGTGTTGTCAGCGAGTCACGCCGATGAAAAGAACCATCCTGGTATCTTCGTCATCGAGCCCTCCGCAGGCTCCGTGCCCGGCATGAAGATCCGGTAAGAGGCATCGGCAAAAAGCGTCGCGAGTAAATGTCTAGACCAAGCGCAGAGCAAAACACCAGCCTCGCTTGCCAGCTCTTTGCGGAGATATAGTTACCTAGGTGCTAATTACCTAGTCGGTTTTGTTGTAAGTCGGTGTCGAGCGTTTCTCGCTCGTCAAACACAAAGCAATGCCCCTCAAAACCGTAGCCATCGGTGTCTTCAAAATACTGCAAGATCCCGCCATCAAGCTGGTAAATGTGCTTGACACCCACTTCCTGCATGTAAATGGCGGCTTTCTCGCAACGGATGCCACCCGTACAAAAGCTAATGATGGTCTTGTTCTCTAGTTCATCCCTGTGCGCTTGAAGCGCTTGCGGGAACTGGGTAAACCGGTCGATGTGCCAATTAATTGCACCTTTGAAGGTGCCTGCCTGGACTTCGAACGCATTGCGAGTATCGAGCATGACCACTGGTCGCCCGTCATCGTCTTGGCCCGCCTGCAACCAGCGTCTGACCGTACAAGGATCAAGCGCCGGTGCGCGGCCTGCACCTGGGTGAATCGCCGGTTGATTCATGCGAATGATTTCATTCTTGATTTTGACTTTCAGTCGCTTAAATGGCGCATCCACAGATTCGCTTCGTTTGACCTTAATCGCAGCAAACGGTTCGTGCTGGCGCAGCCAACTCAAAAACGCTTCAATGCTTTGTTCCGAGCCTGCCAAAAACAAGTTGATGCCTTCGTGGGCCAGCAAGATGGTGCCCTTTAGCTCAAGCGCAGTGGTCTGGTTGAGCACTTGCTCTTGCCACAGCGGCAAATCGGTCAGGTTGGTGAAATGGTAGGCGGCGATGTTCGTTACGGGTTGGGACATGTCACTCTATACCGCTGAAGATGATGTGTGTTTTTCTCATGGTCGTTCTCGCTTTTTAATCGCGCGCAGGTCAATGGCATCCGCTGACAATCTGGGGTCGGTGCCTGCCTCGAAAATTCGGTGCTTTTGAATTTTTTGTGTCCCTGTTTTAGGAATATCGTCTCTGAAAACAACCCACCCGGGTGCTTTGTAATAAGCCAGCTGTGAAAAGCAAAAATCAAACAGCTGTTTCGCTGTTTCAAACGGACTCGCCTCACTCGGCTGACCCTCAACCGGCTTCAGGACAATACACGCCAAAACCTCCTGCTCTCGCCACTCGTCTTGCACAGCCATCACAGCCACCTGCTCAACCAGCGGGTGAGTCAATAGAAGGGCTTCTATTTCAGCGGCAGAAATGTTTTCGCCAGACCGGCGGATGATATTTTTTTGGCGGTCAACAAAATGTAGCATGCCCGTTGCGTCACGCTTGACCATATCCCCCGTATGAAACCAGCCACCCGCCCATGCCTGTTCAGTCGAGGCCTCGTCGTCTAGATAGCAACTAAAAAAGTCCTTTCGAGGTTGTGCCTCTGAATGACGCACGAGCATTTCGCCAATTTCATCATCGGGTAACGCCAAACCCAGATGATTCGCGACACGTACCTCTAGCCCTGCCCGTGCTCTGCCAAACGCACGCGCGCCCACCTGCCGAGGCGCCTGGTGGTCAACCAAGACCCTAACAATCTCGGTCATACCCCAGATTTCTAGTAAGGGGAATCCAAAGCGCTGCTCAAATTGGGTGTGCAACTTGGGTTCAACGCCGGCGCCAAACCCGAACCGAACGTGGTGGGTGCGCTGTACCGAAGAAACCGGTTGGTTCAATAGCATCGGCACAATCACACCAAGATAGTGAACGATGGTTGCACCCGTCTGGCTCACTTCATTCCACCACCGCGTCGGCTGAAAGCGCTCTGCCTGAATTTGACACCCACCCGTCAGTAACATGCAAAAGAAAGACAGGATGGATGCATTCACATGATATTGAGGCAAGGGGTTGTAGAGACGTTCCTGACCAGGACGAATCTGGGCCAGATGCCCCAAGCCGGCATACCAAGCGCCTGCTGCCAATTCGTATCGGTGGGACAACACGCAACCCTTAGGACGCCCCGTGGTACCCGATGTGTAAAGGATGCTTGACGGTGTAGCGGCATTAACCAACCCATGTGTGGCGGGCCGTGGAGCAGATACCAATCGATTGACCACTTGTTCGGCCTGCACGATAACGGGTTGCTGTTCGGTGATAAGCAACGCTTGCTTAAGCGCCGCCTGTCTTGAAGGCAGCACCACCACCAGATCAAGCTTGGCATGATCAATCAAATACGCAAGTTCTGCAGCGCGATAATCAGGATTGATCGGCACACAACAAGCACCAATGGTGTTTAGGGCCAGCTTGTGCAGGAAATGTTCGGGTCGATTATCTAAAAACAGTCCCACACGATGGCCCAAACCATAACCAGCTGCCGTGTAGGCGTGCGCCAGCACCTCGACCGCTGATGCCACCTCACCGTAGCTAATCTCTAAACCTCTCGGGTGATAGTCTCGCTCAGGATTTTCTGGCACGACAATCAACGGCAAGGTGCGATAGGTGCTCACTGCCTTGTGCAATGCCGATGCAATAGTGTCGTTTTCAGCGATAGCAATCATAGGGGGGTTCGGTGTGGGGTGCTTGCCTGCTCGGCTCATGTCATTGCAATCATCGCAATCGGTGGAATCGTTACAATCGTTGCAATCGGTGGAATTGTTGGACTTGTTGGAATCGTTCTAACCCTTTTATTCGTTTTAATCATACTAGCCTGATCAGGCATTGGATCGCGTGGCCGTCCAATGCCTCTTTGGTCCACGGCCATCGCAACGACACACCTTGTTAGATTGTTAGGCACCGATCGCCACAGCGACATTTGGTGGTGCCGGTTTCTCAAGCGCTTCAAAAACAACCAAAAGGTCACCCTCACTGACTTGATCACCAATGCCATAGTTAAACGCCGTCACTTTACCCTCACTTGGGGCATTGATCGTATGCTCCATTTTCATGGCCTCTAGAACCAACAGCGGCGCACCTCGCTCAAGTGACTCACCGACCTGCGCAAGCAAAGCGATGATTTTCCCAGGCATGGGCGAACTCAAACCTCCCGTGTCATCAGGCGTTGGCATACCGTGGTCGTCTGCCTGCACCACCAGGACGGGGAAACTCAGCCCCCCTAAGAAAACGTGGATCTGGCCGCTGGCCATCACGACATCGGTCGACACCCGTCGATCCTCAATCAAGGCCTCTAACTTGCCATTTTCCCGATAATGCCCCTCTACCTCGACAGTTTCGTTGCCAATGCTGAGTCGCCACCCTCCACCCTGGGACGCGATCCCAATATGCAGGGTGCATTCTCCATGACGCAACACCATCGTCCTGTGACTAGAACTGTTAAGCAGCCACCCATCACGACGGTGCCAGGGAGAGTCACGATCCTCTGCCTGATAGCGATCAGTCGCCGATTGCTCATGCAGCAGTTGTGCCAATACCGCGAGGGCCCAAACCTGCACGCAGGGTTGCGTCGGTTCAGGAAAAAGGCAGTTCGCTTCACGTTCGATCAGGGCCGTGTCTAAATCGGCCTCTTCAAAGGCAGGGCACGTGACAAGTCGGGACAAAAACTCGATGTTGTTGGTCACACCCACGATCCGGAATTGTGCGAGCGCACGGCGCATTTGCCTTAGCGCTGCATGACGATCTGATCCCCACACGATCAGTTTGGCAATCATGGGGTCGTAATAAGGTGTGATTTCGTCGCCTTGCTCGACGCCGCTATCAATGCGTACGTTTTTAGAAGCCGAGGGTTCTTGGATGAAATACAGCCGCCCGGTCGCCGGCAAAAAGTCCTTGCCCGGGTCTTCGGCATAGATGCGCGCTTCGATCGCATGTCCTTCGATACCTAGCTGCTCCTGTCGTAGAGGCAACGCCTCGCCGTGAGCAATCCGTAACTGCCATTCAACAAGATCGACACCGGTCACCATTTCTGTCACAGGATGCTCGACTTGTAGGCGCGTATTCATTTCCATGAAATAGAAGCGGCCATCTTGATCGACGATGAATTCAACCGTACCGGCGCCGACATAACCAACAGCCAAAGCCGCCTCAACGGCGGCCTTGCCCATGGCTGCACGACGCTGGGCGGTCATGCCCGGCGCGGGTGCTTCCTCTAAGACTTTTTGGTGGCGTCGTTGTACCGAACAATCTCGCTCAAAGAGATGCACGCATTGCCCTTGACCATCAGCGAAGACTTGGATTTCTATGTGGCGCGGCTTTATGACGAACTTCTCAATCAACACCTGATCATCACCAAACGCGCTAAGCGACTCTCGTTGGCAAGCGACTAGCGCCGCCTCAAAGTCCTCTGGTTGATCGACTCTGCGCATACCTTTTCCGCCGCCGCCCGCACTGGCTTTGATCAACACGGGGTAGCCTATTTTGTGCGCCTGCTCTTTTAGGAAGCGACCTTGCTGATTCTCGCCGTGATAGCCAGGTGTCATGGGCACGCCGACGCTTTCCATTAGGGTTTTAGCGGCTGATTTAGAACCCATCGCCTTAATCGCCGCGGCAGGCGGTCCAATAAAGACAATATGATTTTTTTCGCAAGCCTCACTGAATGCCGCACTTTCTGACAAAAACCCGTAGCCGGGATGAATCGCTTGCGCGCCCGCTTGATTAGCAGCGTCAATAATACGGTCAATGGCTAGGTAGGATTCACGCGCTTGAGCCGGCCCAATACATATCGCCTCATCGGCCATTCGGACATGGCGTGCGTGGGTATCTGCCTGAGAAAAAACCGCGACTGTCTCGATTCCCATACGCCTAGCTGTTTTGATGATGCGACAAGCAATTTCACCCCGATTGGCGATCAGAATTTTATTGAACATGGTTTAAGGGTCTCCCCTGCTCGGTGATTTTTTTTCTAAAAGGTCGTTCGTCGCACAAGGCGAGCACGTCAAAGGTCGAGTCTGTTTCACGTACACGTAATACCCCGGGTGCGGCGTACCGATAATCAATCTCACACCTATCTGAAACCATCTTCATCTCACATGCGAAACAAACCAAAACGCGTGGGGGGTATCGGCGCATTCAAACTAACCGCCAAACTAAGTCCTAGAACCTGTCGGGTTTGTTTCGGGTCAATAATGCCGTCATCCCATAAACGAGCCGTGGCATAAAACGGATGTCCCTGCCGCTCGTACTGGTCGTGAATACCTTGCCTGAACTGCTGCTCCTCTTGCGCGGGCCAGTCTTCGCCTCTGGCTTCGATGCCATCTCGCCGAACGGTGGCGAGCACAGAGGCCGCCTGCTCACCGCCCATGACGCTGATCCTGGCGTTTGGCCACATCCACATGAATCGTGGGTCATAAGCTCGCCCACACATGCCGTAGTTTCCGGCCCCGAAGCTGCCACCAACAACCAAGGTCAATTTGGGCACTTGGGCCGTTGCCACCGCTGTAACCAGTTTGGCGCCGTGTTTAGCGATGCCTTCGTTTTCGTAGCGACGACCAACCATGAATCCAGAAATATTTTGCAAGAAAAGCAATGGAATATTTCTCTGCACACACAGCTCAATGAAATGGGCCCCTTTTTGTGCAGATTCGCCAAACAGAATCCCATTATTGGCAATGACGCCGACTGGCATGCCATACAGATGGGCGAAACCCGTCACTAAGGTCGTTCCATATCGCGACTTAAACTCATCCAAGCGTGAGCCGTCTACCAAACGCGCGATGACTTCCCGAATATCGTACGGTTTTCGATTATCAAAGGGAATGATTCCATCGATTTCATTGGGGTCGTAGAGGGGCTCCTCGCTCGGCTGGCGGCCTACCGTCGCCATAACAGGCGGTTTGAAGGTCGAGGCGATTCGACGCGCAAGAAACAAGGCATGACTATCGTTTTCGGCTAAATGATCGGCAACACCCGAAAGTCGAGTGTGAACATCGCCACCGCCAAGCTCCTCTGAGCTGACGATCTCACCCGTCGCGGCCTTAACCAAGGGTGGCCCACCAAGAAAGATCGTCCCCTGCTCTTTCACAATGACTGTTTCGTCACACATGGCTGGAACGTAAGCGCCGCCGGCCGTGCACGATCCCATCACGATAGCAACCTGAGGGATCCCTTGTGCTGACATGTTGGCTTGGTTGTAAAAGATGCGCCCGAAATGCTCACGATCTGGAAACATTTCATCTTGTAGAGGTAAGTAGCCACCGCCAGAATCCACAAGATAGATACAAGGTAAGTGGTTCTGTTGCGCAATCTCTTGGGCACGTAGGTGCTTTTTGACGGTCATTGGATAGTAGGTTCCGCCCTTGACCGTGGCGTCATTGGCCACAATGACACATTGCTGGCCCTGGACTCGACCGATTCCGGTAATAATCCCAGCGCAGGGCGCCTCATCGCCATACATACCCCATGCGGCAAGCTGCCCAATTTCCAGAAATGGCGAGCCTGGATCCAGCAATTGATTCACGCGATCGCGTGGCAAAAGCTTGGCGCGCGCGAGGTGCTTGTCTCTAGCCACCTGCGTGCCGCCTTGCGACACCCTTGCAACCTGTGCTCGAAGCTCAGCCGCGAGCTCACTCATCTGTTTAGCGTTGGCCGCAAACGCGGGCGAGCGCGTATTAATTTTTGATTGAATGACCGTCATAGACTCCTCTCGCCATCTGATTTCGTTAGACGTCTGTGGAGAACAAGCGATCCACAAGGGCAAGCGTTGCCGCTACGTTTGCAGAATATGCCATCACTGCTAGACAATCCAACTGGCTGTGGCACCACAAAATTCGGTCAATCGACCCCGGATAATCCGCTAAGAGTAGGTTAATGCCCTGAGGGACAGTAGCACGCTTCCCTGGGGTTAGTGGGTTGTTGGCCGCTCAAAAACGCCCTCGCGCCATGTCGCTCGGTCGGCTACTTTGACGAACGGAAAGGCAGCGGTGTTGTGAAGCGGTGTTGTGAAGCGGTGTTAAGTAGCCGCATCGTGCTCAAACCCAAAGGGTGAATAACAAAACCCAAAGGGTTAGGCCGCAGAAGTTGCTCAAGAGGCGGCAGCATTCGTCGATTCGGCGGAGATCGGCTTGGCAAATGATAATTCGAAAAAGATAGAGCTATCGAAAGGCTCACCTAACAGTGCACGCGACAATAACTCAGCGCCCAGTATCTGAGGAGAGAAGACCATGTCAGGGTTTACATGACGAATTTTCTCTAAATTTTGGCTGTCATTAACCACAGCCACGGTCTTGGCCGGGCAGCTGGGCAACGCTTTGACCGCAAGCACAATGAAAGCATTGTCTGGGTCGTCTTCTCTCAGAGCCAACACATATAGGGCATCCATGACGCCGGCCTCAATCAATGTCTCGCTGCTTGAGGCATCGCCTACCAAGATATCCGCGTTGGCAGGAAATGGATTAGGTATTCCTGGTTTAATCACCACGGTGACTTTCTCACCCTTGGCGATCAAGTTGTGGTGCAAGCCCAGCGCCAGTGGTGTTGCACCGCACAGGATGACGTGGTTTTTTCTCATTGAGTGTCTCGCTTTTTGTTGAATAACGGCTCGCAACTTACCGCCCACCAAAGGGGCAATGACCGCGCCAAGCGACGTTGCGAACACCGTGATACCGATCACAATCACAGAAATCACGAACCACCGAGCCGCGTGGGTCACGGGCACAATATCGCCAAACCCCACGGTGGATATCGCCACCATAGAAAAATAGGCCGCATTGGCCAAATCAGTAATGGGTGGCTTAAATTCGTTTCCTAAGTACAACGCACCTAAGTTCGCGTACCACATCAAGGACAAAATACTGGCGATGGCAAATAAAGTGCCAGCCGCCAGACTGCTGCGATCAAAAATAGACCAGAACCGCAACAGAGCCAATAGCAAAATGCCGTTATAGAGAACCATGGCATTCAAGGTGCCGCCCGCGTTGTACATCGCGATAGCGCCGGTAGACATCACTAACAGCAAACTAAATGTCCAGGCGACTCGGGCCCTCGTCCACAGGCCAGCAGCCATCAACGCCAAACCCAACGCCAACGCCAGCCGAGGCAAGTCTAACAAACCAATGGCCTCGATGACACCGCGCCATGACGTTTGACTCAGCCATGACAGGTGCTCATCGGCCAATATTCGATGGATCAAGGGATAGGCGACCAACAGGGCATCTAAGAGCACCCCTAACACCAAGATAATGGTCACGCGCTTGCGCAGGAATTTCCAACGTTCACGCCAGACGGATAACCGATTTGGCAGTCTAGCTAAAGAATCGTTCATGGAAGGCGTTCCGGTGCGAACACAGCGACGAGTGGAGCGGGTGATGGGAATCGAACCCACGCTTGAGGCTTGGGAAGCCGCCGTTCTGCCATTGAACCACACCCGCTTTGGTATCGATCAGCCATATTATAACGATCTATTGCATGCCTTCACCGCGCGGCGCACAGAGGCTAAAATACAAATATGGATATTAAATTAAACGGCGAACCCACCCACTTGGTCCAACCGTGCTCTGTGTTTGAGCTTTTGGCCGAGCTCGGCTTAACCGACAAACGCGTGGCGGTTGAAATTAACGGTGAGATCGTGCCGCGCAGCCAACAAGCAGAACGAATGATCGCCCCCGATGACAACGTCGAAGTTGTGGTTGCCGTGGGGGGTGGCTGATGCCGCTCGAGTCGCTAGATCCCAAACCAGCCACCGACTTGTCGGGAGATACGGGCATCTTGGCAGTGCCACACATCCGTAGTTTCGTGCATCGCCGTAGCCACATCACCCAAGGACAACGCCAAGCCTTAGAAACACTGAGCGCAAAGTGGGTGCTCGATTATGAACCGCGCGAGCTCGATGTGCCCGCCACCTTTGGGCGCTCAGCGCCGACAATTCTAGAAATAGGCTTTGGCATGGGTGAGACCACGGCAGCGATCGCGCAGGCTCGCCCCGCGGAAAACTTTCTTTGCCTAGAGGTATTTAATGCGGGCGTCGGGTCTTTGTTAAGTCGTATCGAAGACCTGTCACTAGCCAATATACGTATCATTTCACATGATGCCGTTGAGGTGCTTAAGCACATGATTGCGCCCCAATCACTGGCCGGGGTTCATATCTATTTCCCAGACCCTTGGCCCAAGACCCGACACCACAAACGGCGTTTGATCCAAGCTGAGTTTGTTGACCTCTTAGCAAGCCGCTTGAATTCAGGCGCCTACGTGCATTGCGCCACCGATTGGGAGCATTACGCCATGCAAATGCTCGATGTCCTACAAAACAATCCGTCGCTTGAGAACACAGCCGATGGTTTTGCCCTTAGGCCTGAGCAGCGACCATTGACTAAATTTGAAGCGCGCGGCTTACGCTTAGGTCACGGCGTCTGGGATTTGATGTTTTTGAAGCGCTAGCCACCAAAACCGCCAAATCGCCCGCCAAGTGACTTCATGCCGCCCATGGCCTTGAGCATTTTGCTCATGCCACCTTTTTTCATTTTTTTCATCATGTCCTGCATTTGCTCAAACTGCTTGAGCAATCGGTTGACATCTTGTACGGGCACGCCTGCACCCGCCGCGATACGGCGCTTACGTGAGGCCTTGAGTAATTCTGGTTTGGCGCGTTCACGTGGCGTCATGGCGTTCAGAATGCCCTCGGTACGACGCAGCTGCTTCTCTGCTTGGGGGCCTTTTAACTGGCCGGCAGCCGCCGCCATATCCCCTGGCAACTTCTCCAGCAAACTACTCATGTCACCCATTTTTTTGACTTGCGAGAGCTGCTCCCGAAAGTCATTCAAATCGAACTTGTCGCCCGACTTCATCTTGCCAGCGAGTTTTTGCGCTTCAGTCGAGTCGATTTTCTGCTGGGCCTGCTCGACAAGCGAGACAATATCGCCCATTCCCAACACGCGCTGGGCCATGCGTTCTGGGTAGAAGGGCTCAAGTCCGTCTAACTTTTCCGAGACGCCAACAAACTTCAACGGTTTGCCGGTGATGTGCCTCACAGACAAAGCCGCACCGCCCCTGGCATCGCCATCGACCTTGGTCAATACGATCCCGGTCAGCGGCAACGAATCCCCGAAGGCTTTAGCGGTGTTAATCGCGTCTTGACCTTGCATGGCATCCACAACGAACAGGGTCTCCACCGGTTGCAATTGCGTGTGCAATATTTGGATTTCCTGCATCATCGCCTCATCAATACCTAAGCGACCGGCCGTATCAAAAATCAGGACATCAATGTGCTGTCGCTTGGCGTGCTCGAGCGCCGCACGCGCGATGTCTGCTGGTTTTTGTGAACCATCTGATGGGATCCACTCTACCCCAGCCTGAGCCGCAACTGTTTTAAGCTGCTCAATCGCAGCCGGTCGATAAACGTCAGCGCTAACAACCGCCACTTTTTTACGCCCGGTTTTTCGACCTTGCTGCACGTGGCCGCCTTCGGCCAACCACTTGGCAAGCTTACCCGTGGTGGTGGTTTTACCCGCGCCTTGCAAGCCAGCCATCAAGATGACAGCGGGTGGTTGGACCGATAGCGACAGTTCGGCGGCCTCTGGGCCAAGATCGCCCCCCATTAAGGAGGCTAATTCCCTATTGACCACTCCCACCAAGGCTTGACCAGGACTCAGACTGCCCACCACCTCTTCACCCAACGCTTTTTCACGAACGCGAGTTATAAAATCTTTCACCACTGGCAAAGCCACATCTGCTTCCAACAGGGCGAGGCGGACTTCGCGCATCATCTCCTGCGTGTTGGTTTCGGTCAGACGGGCTTGGCCCCGGATCGTTTTAACGACCCGGGTTAGGCGTTCAGTGAGGTTTTCTAACATGCAATGACCAATGAAGTAGGGTGGATTCGCTTAAACTAGCAGAATGTCTCTAGGTATTGTATTTCACACCATCGCTGCCGCGGTCTATATCGGTCTGTCTGTCCTGTTGTGGGGCACTTTACAGTCTGGTAAGCCGTTCGACCGTCTCAGTCGGCACACCCGATGGGGCTTGTTAGTGGCTCTGTTTTTCCAGGGCATGGCGCTTTACGACCAAATCCTAGCGGATGGGCAGCTTCACCTGAGTTGGGTGTTGGCGCTTTCTGCGGCGCTTTGGTTGGGGCTCATCGTGTTTTGGTTAGAGAGCTTGGTCGTGAAGATGGATGGGCTGCAACTAATCCTGCTACCGATCACTGGGTTGACCTGCGTCCTGGCGGCTTTCTTTCCGAAGGCACATTTAATCACCAGCGCGTCCGAATCAGCCCTGCGTGGGCACTTGCTGTTGGCGCTCGCGGCTTATGGGTTGATCACGATTGCCGCCATGCAGAGCATCTTAATGGCGGCCTCAGACCACCATTTGCACCACCCGAAACGAGCGATTGGTCAGGCCGGTGGTCTGAAGCGCGCGTTGGGCAGCATGCTCGATGCCCAACCGCCTCTGCTGACGCAGGAGCGGCTACTATTTCGTTTAATTTGGATCGCTTTTGCGGCGCTGTCGTTTGCAGTGGTATCGGGCGGTCTGATATCGTTGGCGAGTTCGGGCACGTGGTTGCCGTTTGACCACAAAACAATATTTACGGTTTTGTCGTGGGCAACCTTCGGTATTCTTCTAATCGGCAGGCATTTGCGCGGTTGGCGCGGTCGGATTGCGTTACGCTATACCCTTGTCGGCTTTGTATTTGTGGTGTTGTCTTACACCGGTAGCCGTTTTGTGATTGAAGTTATTTTGAGTCGTTCCTAAACGCATGGGCAAAATTCTATTTTGGGTGGTCGTGATTGTCGGCGTGTTGCTTGTCACACGACTCTTGACCCATTACGCCGCAAACCGCAAAGCGACCCCTCCACCGCCAGCCAATGCACCGCCGCGCTCGCTGAATGCGTCCGAGGAAATGGTGCGATGCTCACACTGCCAGGTTTACACACCGCGCTCAGAGTCAATCAAACAAGACGATGAATTCTGGTGTAGCCCAGATCATGCCAAAAAAGGCATGCGCCACCCCTTGTGATCATCGACCGCTCACCGATCCAAGCAGACGGTTGGCTGTCGACACCAGGCGTGCGGCAGGTCCGCTCACCTAACCACAATGACCGACCCCTCGACACGACAATCGACTTGCTGGTGATCCACAACATCAGTTTGCCGCCGGGTGTTTTCGGGACCGGCTTGGTCCACGATCTGTTTCTCAACCAACTAGACGTTAGCCGCGATCCTTGGCTCGAACAGTTGGCTGGTCTCAGGATCTCTGCTCATTTCCTGATTGAGCGAGAGGGGCAGATCACGCAGTTTGTTTCTTGCCTACAACGGGCTTGGCACGCTGGCGTGTCCTCGTTTGAGGGCCGATTGGCTTGCAACGACTTTTCTATTGGTATTGAGCTCGAGGGCACCGATGAGACGGCTTTCACCGCGGTGCAATATACACAATTGGTCCAATTGACCGAATGGCTTCGTGCGAGCTATCCCTTGACTCACGTCAGGGGGCACAGTGACATTGCACCAGATCGCAAAACAGACCCGGGCCCATTCTTTGACTGGGCGGCTTACGCCAAAAAAGCGGGCTGGCAACGCGATGCATTGCCAGCCCCACCCACCATTTAAAAACCGCGGGCACTAATGCGACAACCCCAAACTCAAGTCTTAAGTAAGAGCTGATTCATGCGCCGCACAAAGCCCACGGGATCTGCCAACTGAGATCCGTCAGCCAGTAGCGCCTGATCGAGCAAGAGAGAGGACCAGTCACCGAATTGCTCATCAGACGCTTGTTCGATGCGTTTGACCAGCGGGTGTTCTGGATTGATTTCCAGAATTGGTAGCACTGTGGGTGCGGCTTGTCCGGCTGCCTGCAACATGCGTTGCAAGTGGGGACTCATGTCGTTTTCATCGACCACCACACATGCTGGCGAATCCACTAGCCTTAAGGTGACTCGTACTTCTTTGACGCGCTCTTTGAGCGTCTCCGTTAGACGATCCACCAAAGGCTTCAATGCTTCTGCCACCTCAGTCTGCTTCTTCTTTTCGTCTTCGTCGGCCAGTGCTTCTAGGTCTAAGCCGCCTTTGGCGACCGAGACCAAAGCCTTGCCATCAAACTCATTCAAATGCGAGAGCATGAATTCGTCAACACGATCCCACAAGAGCAAGACTTCGATGCCTTTCTTACGGAAGACCTCAAGATGAGGGCTTGAAGAAGCGGCTTTGAAGCTTTCAGCGGTGACAAAGTAGAGCTTGTCCTGCCCTTCTTTCATGCGTGACGCGTACTCGGCTAGCGATACATTTTGGACATCAGTATCCGTCTTGGTGGAGGCAAAGCGTAAAAGCTTGGCAATGCGGTCTTTGTTACCCGCGTCTTCGCCGGTGCCCTCTTTGAGCACTTGTCCAAATGTTTGCCAGAAGGTGGCATAGTCATCGGGCTTGTTTTCAGCGAGGTCTTCAAGCAGGCTCAAGATGCGCTTGGCGGAGCCTTCCCGAATGGTTCGCACATCGCGGCTTTCCTGCAAGATTTCTCGAGACACATTTAAAGGCAGGTCGGCCGAGTCGATAACGCCGCGGACAAATCGCAGGTAAGCGGGTAGCAGCTGCTCGGCATCGTCCATGATGAACACCCGCTTGACGTAGAGCTTGACGCCACGCTTGGCATCGCGGTCATAAAGGTCAAACGGCGCGCGCTTGGGTAGAAACAACAACTGCGTGTATTCGCTACGGCCTTCTACACGATTGTGGGTCCAAGCCAATGGATCTTCAAAATCGTGAGAGACGTGTTTGTAGAACTCTTTGTATTGCTCGTCTGTGATGTCTGATTTGTTGCGCGTCCACAAAGCACTTGCCTGGTTTACCGCTTCCCACTCACCAGTGCGTTTCATCGCTGAGGCTTCCTGGTCCCATTCCTCTTTGGGCATTTCCACAGGCAGTGAGATGTGGTCTGAGTAGCGACGCAAGATTTCACGTAATTTCCAACCACTCAAAAAGTCGTCCTCGCCCTCTCGCAGGTGTAAGACGATTTCGGTGCCGCGATCGGCTTTGGTGCGGTTGGCTATGGCGAACTCGCCTTGGCCATCTGATGACCACTCAATGCCTTGCTCGGCATCAACGCCAGCTGCCCGGCTATAGACCGTGACCTTATCGGCCACAATGAACGAGGAATAAAACCCGACGCCGAATTGGCCGATGAGCTGGGCGTCTTTTTGGCTATCGCCCGTCATCTGCGAGAAAAACTCCCGCGTTCCCGAACGAGCGATGGTCCCTAGGTTGGCAATGGCGTCTTCCTTGCTCATGCCAATGCCATTGTCTGAAATGGTGACCGTGCGGGCGTCTTTGTCAAAATCAACGCGTACCCTGAGATCGGGATCACTTTCGACTAGCTCGGGTTTGTCGAGTGCACGAAAGCGTAATTTGTCGCAGGCATCGGATGCATTAGAAATCAGCTCTCGCAGAAAGATTTCTTTGTTGCTGTAAAGCGAATGGATCATCAGATGCAGCAACTGCTTGACCTCTGCCTGAAACCCCATCGTCTGTGCTGAATCTGGCTTGGTCGCCTCTGTCATCGTCTCACCTTTGTCTTTTACGTTTACGGATTGTTAGCAAAAAAATTGGCTTTTGTGAGCCCGCCACGAAGCAGCGGGTCAAAGCCACGATCTTAGTGAAGTGGGGATCATTACCCCGATTTCAAGGCGTCTGCCTCACGAACAAACAATGGCCCCTCAAAAACAAGTTTCAATTTCCACGTATAATCTGCCTCTACCGAATGAGATGAGCCTCATCAGGAAAGTGCCCGGGTGGTGAAATTGGTAGACGCAGGGGACTCAAAATCCCCCGCCGCAAGGCGTGCCGGTTCGATTCCGGCCCCGGGCACCAGAGTAAAAAGACAAAAACCCTCTTAATACATTGTTTTTAAAGCAATTTTTCATGATTTTTGCCCTGATATATGGGGGGCAAATTTACTACCCTTCCCTGTTCTTCCCTAGCGAAACCTCTTTCAATTCCCCAAGATATTCCCCATACTTTTCCCCATAGGGAGAAATATCATGGCATCTTTTGAGAAACGAGGTAGTGCAATCCGAGCAATCGTTAAGTTTCCTGATGGTAAACGATCGGCAACTTTCGACACAATGGCTGAGGCACGGGTTTGGGCAAGCAATCTTGAGCGGCAAAAACAAATAGGCGATCTGAGGCGATCCAAAGTTCGTATTGTTCAAGATTTGATTCTGGACTACCTACCCCGAGCCGAAATGACAGATTCGGGACGTTGGAACAAACTGCGGCTAATGAGTTTTTGCGAGTCATCACTAGCTAAGGTTGATCTCGATGAGGTGACGCCCCACCATATCAATGAATGGATTACCGAACGCTTGACGCAAGTAAAGCCTGGAACCGTCAATCGTGAACTGAATGTTTGGCGTAGCGTATTTACCCACGGGGTGAGAACACGCAAATGGTTAACAGCAAACCCTTGCAAAGATTCGATAAAGCCGCCTGCTGGAGCACGCCGAGACCGGCAACTGCTTACAACAACAGAAATCGAGGCAATAGCAATCGCCACGGGTTACAGCAAAAACACCGAACTGTTGACAAAAACAGCGCGCGTCGGCGCTTGTTTCTTTCTCGCCATGGAGTCCGCTTTGCGATCTGGCGAGATTTTACGAATGCGGCCTCAAGACTATAACCCTAGTGCACGCACCCTTTATGTTCATGCCCTTGAGCGTGGTGGCCGCAAAGGGACAAAGAGTGGCACGATACATGGATCACGCTGGGTCCCACTGACCAGTCGTGCCATTGAGTTAATAGAGCAGTTACTCGCCACCATACCAAAAAACCAACAAATTCAAAAAGATTTTTCAATGCCACCTTACATTGTAGGAATAACAGATAGCCAACGCGATGCACTGTGGCGCAAGGCTCGTGACCGTTCGGGCGTTGAAGACCTGCATTTTCATGATCTCAAGCATGAGGCGGCAACACGACTAGCTCAGTTTATTGACGTGATTGCACTGTCGCACGCTATTGGCACCAAGGATCTGAAGCTCTTAAGAGATACGTATTACAACAACGATGCCAGTCGCATCGCGCATTCACTCCCAGATTCACTGTCCGGTCACAAACAACGCGACTACTCGACCCCGGGGCCCATTGATACTGACATTCTTGACTTTGAACACGCTTAGTCTGGTTCGCCTTGGGGACAACGGCCAGGCTCACCTGCCCGACCCCCCCAAGGATTTCCAAATGGATGAAGCCCTTTCCGAACTCGTAAGGGTTCGGCTTTCGCGAAATCAATATCGCAAATTATCGGAAGCTGCCGCAGTCTCTGGCCAAAACCTTTCAAACTTCATTC
>Ga0163216_100470_pt1 | contig 63837 bp, 57 predicted proteins | sample SynspAceP_FD_167610 | JGI IMG/M metagenome (GOLD analysis project Ga0163216, IMG submission 167610) | Saline lake microbial communities from Ace Lake in Antarctica - Synechococcus sp. Ace-P (Illumina Assembly) | ecosystem: Environmental > Aquatic > Non-marine Saline and Alkaline > Saline ...
GGCAACCACCCCATCTTACAACAATGAACGCCCGAACATGGGCATCGGCGGAATAACCCCCGCCATGAAACTGAAACTTGCCGCGTGAAGTCCAGAAAAACGGCCGCTTAAAAATGGGATGATTACCAGGTCAAAACAGATCTCAAATCGCTTGCGCCGGGAGAGCCGTCCATAGATGTAAAACGTGGCATTGCTAATCCCATGCTCGCGGCAAAGGTCAGCTACAGGCACACCGCCTTCGCCCTGCTTCAGGATCGCGAGGATCTGCGCTTCCGTAAATCTCGATTTCTTCATAGTCGTCTCCGTGCTTTATCAAAGCCGAAGAAGTCCAGTTTTCAAGCCGCTTATTTTCGGGGATGATTACCAGGTCAGTTTGAAGATCGGGCCGCTTCCCGACCGGACGCCGCAGAAACTCGCCGTCCTGGTCGATCCGCTGCTAGCGGCGGATCTGGAGGACTATGCGCGAATTCATTCTGAGATCCATGGAGCGGACGTTTCGGCCTCAGCACTGGTGCCGCTGATGCTGGAGGCCTTTCTGGCGAGTGACAGCGGATTCCGGAAAGCTCGCAAATCCTGAACAGGGTGATTTCAACAGCCGTACAATCAACAGTGGAGTAGAAATAATGTCCAGATTGATAACAGCCAAGCAGGTCCTGGACCTCACCGGGTATAAGAGCCGGACGACGCTTTGGCGGAAGGTGCGCGCGAAAGTGTTTCCAGCACCCGTAAAGTTGCCTGGAGACGCGGTACGATGGCGAGAGCAAGAAGTTCAGGACTGGATCGAGGAAGCCCCCCGGCAGACATACACTCAATCATAGTTCCGGCCGAAAGTTTAACCACGGTCAGGCTCGATCAGGCCATACCGGACAGTATACTTTGTTTGCCTTAATTCCTCAAAATGGTGATCTACGGCAAATATAATATACTGGTCCAAACAGGAGAATTAGTATATTTTGTATGTAGTAATTCATTATTATGAGGAATTATGGCATATGAAAAATACTAATAGCTCGATTCCAAAAGGCCGACAGCACGTGGCGAAACTAATCGCACGAGCAGGCGACGTAATTCAAATCGACGACGCCGTTCGAATTCTGGGCATCGACCGCGATGTGGCCGCAAAGACTCTGGCACGGTGGACGGCACAAGGCTGGCTCCGGCGAGTCAGACGCGGCGTTTACGTGCCAGCGGCCCTCGATTCATTGGGGAGCGAACATGTTCTCGAAGATCCCTGGGTTCTGGTGCCCAGCCTGTTTGCGCCCGCCTATATCGGTGGACGCACGGCAGCTGAATATTGGGATCTCACTGAACAACTCTTCAACGACATCGTCGTTATCACGCACAAGGCCATTCGACAGAAATCGCAAAAGCGACACGGGACGATCTTTACCCTCAAACATGTTCAGGAACGGAAACTCTTCGGCACTAAGAGTGTCTGGCGAGGTAGCGCTAAAGTACAGGTGTCCGATTTGCAGAAGACCCTCATCGACATGCTCGACGACCCTGGAATAGGAGGGGGCATTCAGCACGTTGCTGACTGCTTGGGAGAATATTTCAAGCGCACTGACCGCAACGATAGTCTCCTGATCGACTACGGTGTGCGGTTAGGCAACGGTGCGGTGTTCAAGCGCCTCGGATACCTAGCAGAAATACAAGGCGGAGAAGAACAACTCGCCCAAGCCTGTCGCGGGCACCTGAGCAAAGGGACGGCGAAATTGGATCCCTCGCTGGATTGCCCTAAACTTACGACCCAATGGCAGCTATGGGTTCCTGCGCGCTGGAAAAAGGCTGGAGGCCGATGATCGACCGGCGTGAAATTCTCGATACAGCGTCCCGCATGTCGCTTACTCCGCACGTCGTCGAGAAAGACTACGTTCTGGGTTGGATGCTCGCAGGCATAAGTGCACACCCGGCGCTACGCGATAACTGGCTGTTTAAAGGCGGCACGTGTTTGAAAAAGTGCTTCTTTGAAACCTATCGGTTCTCCGAAGATCTGGATTTCACGCTTAAAGATGCTTCGCACCTTGACGATGAATTCCTGAAAACCACCTTCCGCGAAATTGGCGAATGGATTTATGAGCGCACAGGCATAGAAGTTCCGGAAAACCTGCAGAGCTTCGACATATATACCAATCCGCGTGGAACCGTGTCTTGCCAGGGAAAGGTCAGTTACCGTGGTCCCGTCGCCAGCCGCGACCTTCCACGCATCAAGCTCGACCTCACCGCCGATGAACGCATCGTCCTCGCGCCGGTACGCGTAAGCGTTTTTCACCCCTTCTCAGACGTCCCCGACGATGGGATGGATGTTCTCGCGTACGCTTACGAGGAGCTATTCGGAGAGAAAGTGCGTGCACTCGCTGAGCGTACGCGTCCTCGCGATCTCTACGATGTCATCAACCTCTTCCGAAACGCGGATGCCCGTCCGCATTCCGCCGTGATGCTGGATGTGCTGCGCCAAAAATGTGAATTCAAAGGTATTGCCGTGCCGGTGCTGACCGATCTGGAGCCGCATCGAGGCGAACTAGAAAACCTCTGGCAAAACATGCTGGCGCACCAACTTCCAACATTGCCGCCCTACGAGAGCTTTTGGGACGAATTGCCAGCATTTTTCGACTGGCTCGCAGGCGGCCTCGTGCCTGTAGCCCCGGCGGCCTATGTCATTAGCGCGGGCGAGATTGTCCTTCGCCAACGCGACCTTCGTCTACCAGTTTCGGGTCAATCGCAGTCCCTAGTGGAAATCATTCGTTTCGCTGCGGGCAACCGCCTCCTGGTGGAATTGGATTATCAAGGATCGACACGGCGCATCGAACCCTATTCTCTGCGCAGCACACAGGACGGGAACATTGTGCTGCATGCATGGAATACAGATCGAAATGAGCATCGCTCCTACCGCGTTGATCGCATGCAACGGGCACGTGTTACCAATACCGCCTTTACACCCAGATACGCTGTAGAACTTAGCCCACAAGGCCCTGTTCAAGTGTCGCAAACCGCAGCTCGCCCTGAAGCGTACATCGCCCGCGCGCCTTCAGCCAGAGCTCGGTCGACGTCGCGCATGTCCGTCCGCCGGAAAACTAGCTCGGGCAATCCGGTGCATATTTACCAATGCCCACTATGCAATAAAAAGTTCAGGCGGCAGCGGTTGGATAGCCACCTCAATCCACATAAAAATGAATGGGGCGGGCAGTGCTCTGGTCGTACCGGCTATTTCGTTGAGACGAAGTATTAGCCCCACGCTGCGGCGAACTCATCGGCAGAATTCCTCGGGAAGAACCCTCCGTGGCTCCTCGAGCCTCGGGAGCAATCTCCTGTCTGCCGAAAATCACAACTTTGTAAACTGGAACCCCAAATGGAACCCCAGAGCGAATTCCAAGCTGGTTTGAGGAACAAGAACACGGCCAAGTCCTTGTTTTTATTGGTGCCGGTTGAGAGACTCGAACTCCCGACCCTCTGATTACAAATTCGAGTGCAGGCACAATTTGTATGGTTTCGAATTTAACCGAATTCACGCGGTTTCCCTGACAACATCAGCAAGAATATCCAGGCCCTCATCCAGAATCTCGAACGGAATCGTCAATGGCGACAGGAAACGAATGACGTTGGAGCGTACGCCGCAGGATAATAACAACAACCCCTTTTCGCGGGCCGCTGACACGATGCGCTTGGTCCGATCCGGGTCCGCATGAGATGCGTCGCCGTCGTGGATCAGCTCCATTGCAGTCATGGCGCCAAGCGTTCGGATTTCGCCTATGCCGCGATCAGACTGACGCAGCGCCTCGCACCGACGCACAATCCTCTCGCCAATTTCAATCGCTCGCTCGCACAGGTTTTCACTTTCGATCACTTCGAGAACCGCGAGACCGGCGGCGCATCCGAGTGGTGAACCGCCATAGGTTCCACCTAGCCCGCCCGGCGCAGGGGCGTCCATGATTTCGGCTTTGCCAATGACGCCAGAGATTGGCAGCCCGCCCGCCATGGCTTTGGCGATCGTCATCAGGTCGGGCTCGATTCCCGCGTATTCGGTCGCGAACATTTTTCCGGTTCGCGCAAATCCCGACTGGATTTCATCCACGATGAGCAGAATGCCGTGCGTGTCACAGATAGCACGCAGGGTCTGTAAAAAGGATGGAGTCGCCGCATAGAAACCACCCTCCCCCTGCACCGGCTCGATGATGATGGCAGCCACACGGGCAGCCTCTACGTCAGACTTAAATAGGGCTTCCAGGGCCTTGAGCGAATCTGCTTCCGAAATGCCGAGATACGGTGCGGGAAACGGGACATGCCAGACATCCCCCGGGAACGGACCGAAACCGACCTTGTAAGGAGCTACTTTACCCGTCAGCGCCATCGTCATCATCGTGCGACCATGGAAGCCGCCTGAGAAGGCGATAATGCCGGGACGGCCGGTTGCCGCGCGGGCAATCTTGACGGCGTTCTCGACCGCTTCAGCGCCGGTTGTCAGGAAGATTGCCTTCTTCGGCGACGGACCGGGTGCCAGAGCGCTGAGTTTTTCAGCTAACGTAATATAGTTTTCGTACGGCGTGACCTGAAAGCAGACGTGCGAGAAATTTTCCAACTGGGCCGCGACCGCTGCTTTGACTTTGGGATGGTTGTGGCCGGTATTGGTCACTGCGATACCAGCCGCGAAATCGATATATCGACGACCTTCACCGTCCCAGATTTCGGCATTCAGTGCACGAACGGCAAAGACTGGATGCATGCTGCCAATACCCCGCGGTACAGCGGCTTCACGTTTCGACCAAAGTTCCTGATTTGTCATGTCATTTGCCGGGCGGTTAAGCGCCGAGGCCTCCCATCATGATATATTTGAGTTCCAGATAGTCATCGATGCCATAGCGGGAGCCTTCGCGACCCATGCCCGATTGCTTGACCCCGCCAAAGGGCGCGGCAGCACTTGAAATGACACCTTCGTTGATGCCGACCATGCCATATTCGAGGGCTTCGGAAACGCGCCACGCGCGGCCAAGGTCGCGCGTATAGGCATAGGCGGCAAGCCCGTAGGGCGTATCGTTCGCCATGGCCACGACGTCTGCCTCATTGTCAAAGGCAATCATCGCAGCCACCGGCCCGAAGATTTCTTCGCGCGCGATATCCATGGATGGTGTCACCCCGGACATGATCGTCGGCTGGTAGAATAGCTTTCCTGCCTCGTTTCTCTGGCCACCGGTCACAAGCCGAGCCCCCGCGCTTTGGGCCGCGCTGACGAGGCGTTCAACCTTTGTGACTGCGTCCTCATTGATCAGTGGACCGATTTCTGCGCCTTCGACGTCACCGCCTGCAACTTTCAGTTTTGCGACTCGCTCAAGCACTTTTTCTGCAAACGCATCCATGATCTTCGAATGGACGAAAATACGATTGGCGCAAACACAGGTCTGTCCGGCATTGCGAAACTTTGAAGCCATCAGGCCATCGACCGCTGCGTCGAGGTCGGCATCGTCAAACACGATGAAAGGCGCATTGCCGCCAAGCTCCATCGAGACCTTCTTGATCGTTCCTGCGGCTTGTTCGAGCAACAGCCGGCCGATTTCGGTCGACCCTGTGAAACTGATCTTGCGGACCGTTTTACTAGACGTCAGGACGCTGCCAACATCCGCCGGGCGGGACGTTGGTACGACGTTGAACACGCCATCAGGAATGCCGGCTTCGCCCGCCAATTCTGCCATCACCAGGGCTGACAGGGGTGTATCTTCCGCCGGTTTTGCGACCATGGTGCATCCTGCCGCGAGCGCTGCTGCGGCCTTCCGGGCCAGCATGGCGTTGGGAAAGTTCCACGGCGTGATCGCGGCGCAGACGCCGACAGGCTGGCGGATCACGACGATCCGCTTGTCGGCCGCCGGCGCCGGAATGACATCCCCATAAATGCGTCGGGCTTCTTCGGCGAACCATTCCAGATAGGATGCGCCATACAGGATTTCGCCGCGCGCCTCGGCCAGGGGCTTGCCGTTTTCAAGCATCAGGACTCGTGCGAGCCGGTCAGCCTGCGCGACCATCAAATCCCGCCAGCGCTTGAGAACATTGGCACGGTCACTGGCGGTCCAACCCGCCCATGCTTTCTGTGCCGCGTCCGCAGCCGCGATCGCGGTGCGCGTTTCATCGGCGCCGCAATCAGCAACCGTCGCGATCACCTCGCCCGTTGCCGGATTGGTGACGTCAAACGTCCGTCCATCGCTGGCGTCACACCAGCGACCACCAATGTAAGCCTGCGTCGGGCATTGAATATCTAAGTCAGGCATTGAGGTGTGGTCCTTGAAACATGCATTGGTGCCAGTTTAGGCTCAACTGGCCCAGTCCATAGAGCCAGTTCGAGTCCGTGCATTGCGCCAGATCGGATCAGGCGTTTTGCTTGCGGGCGTGGTCCAGTGTCCGTGCCGGCCACAGCATGACCAATCCGCTTATCGCGAGACCGGCGACCGCAAGGTTTACCAGGGCCGGGTATCCTCCCCCTCCAGCCAGTACCCAACCCGCAACCATGGGGCCCGATGCCAGACCGAGCTTTGAGATAAAGCCGCCGAAAGCCGATGCGCGTCCGGCCTTGTCGAATTCTGCTGTCATTCCGAGCAGGTAGGCGATCACGAAGCCCCACGTGATACCCGTCCCGCAATTCGCGATCATGTAGGCCGCCGGGTTGGCGCTGTAGTGAAACACGGCCGTCCCGATGAGCGTCAATGCCATTGAGGCCAATAACAGTTTGAACCGGCCGAACTTCAGGCCACAAATCATCACCATTAGCGGCCCAATTAGTGCAACCCAGGTCGCCAGACCCAACGCTGTCGAAACGTACGAACGGTCCAATCCGTAATCGAGGCCGAGCCGGATGATATAGGCCAGAAGCCCCATATTGGCGGCCTGGAAGATAAAGATAGCCACCAGCGTCATGCCGAGCGGTCCCCAGCGGATCGCCCCTTCGCTGACATTTGTCTTCGCGCGAGGCGGATAGGCTGACAGGAATGGCAACATTGCAAGCGTGACCAGGCTGAACAGCGCCAGCGCGAGAAACAAGGCTTGCGTGCCGTAGATCGGCGCCAATGGCGGCAAGACCATGACGCCAAGGCCACCCAGTCCAAACTGCACGAACAGCAGCATGCCGAATGTCCTGTCTGGATTGGCGGTGCGCGCAATCACGGCGAAGGCAGTGCCGGTCAAGATGCCACCTGCAAAGCCGTGCGCCGCGCGAACCGGCAACAGGGCTTCGAATGTGTGAAGGCTGATCGAGGCCAGATCAATGCCGATGAGAAGGACAAGACAGACCACAGCGAGCATTTTCCAAGGGACCGCCCGGATCAGGAATACAGCCGTCAGCGCCCCGAGTGCCGCGCCATAGATATTTACCGATCCGACTTGTCCCGCCTGACCTTCGCTGAGGCCGATGCCGCTAACGAGACCGTCAACGATGGCTGCCATGATGTTGACGTAGAACAAGCCTGCCGTCGCCAGAAACGCTAGCAGAACGGCTGCACCAAGACCATCGGGCGGGGCTGACGGGAACCTGGAATTCGGTGTGGACGACATGGTCATTGGGTTGGGCCTTTGCAGAAGGGAGCAATCGATTCTGTCGCCAGCGCAGCGCGCGCCCACGCGTAGGCACCACCATCGCTAATATAGTAATAGGCCGTTCCATTCGGGATCATCACCGCAGCCAAACCGCCAAAGCCGGACATGAAGGGAATCACGACCGAAGAATCGCAACTCCCATAGGTTTGAATATCCAGGGACCAGAAACCGTTATTGTAGCCCAACGGCGGGGCTGGTGCGGAGAGGCCACGATCATTCGGGACTTTTTGCAGGGCCGCCGCCAATGGTGCCGACGCGAACATGTCGACAGCATCGATCCGGCCGTCTTCACGACCCAGAAAGTCGAGCAGACGTGCGAGATCTCCGCGCTGCATGAAAAGTCCCCAACCGGTAAAAGGTTGAGCATCTGCATCCTGCGTACGGCGCGTTTCATCCATGGTTGCCGAGAGCCCAAGGGGTTTCCAGACCGGGTCGACAAGCAAGTCGCGGTAAATGTCAGCGTCAGGACCCTCATGCGCCCTGAGGAAGGCTTGCATGGCTGTACCAAGGAGGTACGTATCGGACGTATGGTAGACCCACTGCTTGCCCGGCCCGGCGCGGTACGGATACTGGGTGCAGGCAAGTTCAATTTTCTCGCTATGACCTTCGACAAGGAAGAAGTCCTGATCGATTGCAGCGTTCTCGTCTGCTTCAGGCTCGATGGATTGATAATGGCCCGTTGCCATGTCCAGTGCATTCTCGAAGGTCACGCCGTCCCATGTCCCGCTGGCTGTGCAGGCCGGCACATAGGCAATGATGGGTTCCTGCATCGACCCTGGATACAGCTTCTCGAGCCGCATCAGCGCCAGCCCGCCAAACAGCGACTTTGCGAAGGAGTAGGACGGGATGACCATCTCGTCGCAATAGGGATAAGGGCCGTATCGCGTCTCGCACCCCCCAACATAATGCACCCCTTCGGCTACCAGTCCGAACAGCGTCATCGAAGATGGCGCAATATCTTCTGCCGCTCCGAATGCGGACACGTTGATGCTTGGGTAGGACTCGCTGAGCGCGCTGATCGGGCGCAATGGCAGACGTCTGGACCGCTCTGACACGTCCCGGCTTTTGATCTCGTTCGCGTCGGCAACATCACCGGGAACATAGTCGGTTGGCGCGATACCCCAGGCATCGAACTGGAAATAGGCGCAGGTTTCAGAGCCGATCTGCCAGGCCGCAGGCGTCACCGTTCCGTCGGCTTTGAAGCCGAAGGTCAATAAGCCATTGTGGACGCAGTTCGCGTTTTTCTCGACCAGTGCAAAAGGCAACGCAGCCCGGCTCCATCCCTCGTCGTCAGGTTCACGCCAAACACGGCCGGGCGTCAGGATATAGTCCCAATACGGGTCGTCCGTGAGCACGAGGCCGCGCTTGGCTGGTAGCAGACGCTCCCCGTCCTGGACCAATCCGGTCGCAATTTCCGGAAGCGACGACAAGGGCGTTTCAGTCCGCGTCGTGAGGCTGAAGCGGTCCGTCAAAATTCGTGTCGCCGCAGGCGCCAAGACCGGCTGGAATGCCAACCTTCCCTCAAAAGAAGAGTCACTCGGAATCGCCTTTTCAGACGGCGCGAACTGCGCTGTTGAAAACGGTTCGGCATGTTGAGTACCGCTGAGCAGCCATGCTGGCGTCACGACAAGGTCTGAGACTGCTTCCGTGCCCGTATCAGGTGACTTGACGACGCGTACATTGTCGGCCCAGCAGGTGTCATTGGCCGCATTGGCATCCGCCCTGATCCGGAGCGCAAGCTGGTCGGCCGGCACATCGACTGTTGCAGACACAGTATGCAGGGAAATCGCATCGTCCTGCCCGTCGGATATTCGTCCCAGCTCAATCCAGTCACCGTCCGATACAGACGCCTCCAGCACGCAGCCGTCTTTGCCTTCCAGATTATCGGCGGCAAAGTCCGTTGCGATGCTGTAGCGACCGGGCGAGGCTACCAGACGCATAGTGGCTGAGGCGTCACGCTGCAAGCGAAGTGAAATATTGCCTGCATACTCCGTCAGGCGGATGTCGCCCCGCCCCGGCTCACTGCTCCATCCCGCAGTGTCGCCATCCTGGAATGTTTCCAACATCAGAGTCTGTGCGCAAGCAGAGGCCAGCCCTGCCATCGCGAAAACTGAAAGAACGGCGGTGCGATACATCTAACCGGTCGCTCCAAGGGCTTTGATAAGGGGCTGCAGCTGTGTCTCATAACGCCGCCACCGGTCCACGGAACTTGCGTAGAGCGGACGACGAACCTGTGCTGCGCTGGCGGTCGCCGTCGGGCTGGCATTCTTGTGGAAGTCGAGGCAGGCTGCATTCCAGGGCAGTCCGACTTCGGCCAGCAGGCGGCGGGTCTGTGCTTCCTGATCGGAGACGATGTCTTCGTAATGAACTTCCGTCACCCGGGCTGGCAGGACCGTGTGCCAATGCGCCATCAGTTTTGCCTTTGCCTGCATGTACGTCGCGAGATCATCAAAATCGTATGAGAACGGATAGCCCATTCGAAACAGGGCCTTGTACATGCCAAGGGCATTGTCGATCGGATTGCGATTGAGGTGGATGATCCGGGCGTTCGGCAAGGCGGCCGCGATGAGACCGATATAGAGGAAGTTGGCGGGGGCCTTGTCTATGAAAAAGCGCCTTCCCTTTACGCGCTGGCGAACGCGATGAAGGTAGGCTTCTCCCAGTTCGCGCATATCGAGGTCAGCTGATTTCGACACGAGGTCACCTGATCCCGGAACTGCCCGACACAGGGCCGTCAGGGCCAGAGGGAAATCGTTCAGTTCGCCGAGACTCTGAACTTCCGGATGGGCGCTGAGAATGCGATCCACGAGCGTGGTACCGCTGCGCGGCAGGCCGAGAACAAAAATCGGGCCCTGCTCGTCACATGTATTACGATGCTTTGCGAAGAATTCCGCATCAAACACTTTCGCGATTCGCGCCATTGTGTCGGTGTCTTTCTCGACCCGGTAAGCCATCATTGCGCGGCGCGCATCCGCACCCTTTTTCAAGGCGGCAAAGCTCTCTTCGTCCTGCCCCAGGTCTTCGAGTTCGTGCGCCAAGGCATAGTTGAGGCCAACGGCGCTCATCGGATCCTCAGCGGTCTCGTCCATGGCTTTGCGAATGGCGTCGACATGGTTCTTTTCTGGTGTCTGCTTTCGCAAGGTCGCGCGGTTGTAATAAGCATCATAGTCATGTGGGTGGGACGCGATCAGTTCATCAAGCACGTCTTCCGCCTGTTCCAGATTCCCCGTCGCGATCAGCGCTGAAGACAGCGCATATCGAAGCGCGGCACTGTCAGGGTCGAGAGTCACGGCGGCGCGGGCACATCGCTCAGCTGCTTCGAAATCTCCGCACTGGCTATATGCTTCGCTTATGCGTCCCAGCCACGCCGGATCGGCCTTTGCCTCAGCTTCCATGTGCTTCAGCGCGATGACGGCATCACGGATGCCGCCAATATGGATTTGCGCCTCAACATCCAGAAGCCGAATGAGCGGCGACCCCGGGGCCAGGCTCAACGCTTGCGCAAGATGGGAGCGCATCCGCGAATGGTCACCTGTCATCTGCGCCAGACGCGCCGCAGCGATCCAGCCGTCAACATTGGCTGGATCGCTGCGAGTCATGTCCGAAACAAGTTGAGCGGCCCGCCCAATGTCGCGCCCGCGCAATGCGCGATTGATCTCGGCAAGGCGCGCATCTGGCGTTTGGGATGGATTTGCGGCGGTCATATGGATGGGCGGCATGGCAGATCAATAGTCTGCCATGCCGAACGCGCCTCCTAGAAATTCTGGCGGACGGTAACACCGATCGTTCGCGGCAACGAAATCAGTTGTTTGTTCGCATTGCCGAAATAACCCTGAGCCGGATCGGTGCCCATATAGGCTTCGGTAAAGACGCCCGTGACACCATCATCATTGGTGATGTTCTTCATCCAAAGTGACAGGGATGTGTTGTTACGCGTGAACGTCGTGGTTGCGTTCCAGATGGCGAACCCGTCGAGCGGCACGTTGAAGGTCGGGGATACGCCGACGCCATTGCGGGTCTCGGACTGGTAGTAGCCGTCCACTCTCGAATACCAGCTCCAGTCTTTGAGGTCGCGGGTATAGTCGAGGGCCCAGTTGAGCTGATGCTCTGGCGTTCCCGGCAACATCGCTCCCTGCAGCGCGATTGGCGCCGCTGGCGCTGGACGATCCGGCGCATAGAAGTCCTTTGTCAGCTCGGCATTCACGTAGGCATAGCCAAGCGAATAGTGCCAATTGTCGTTCAGGTAGCCGTCAAGCGACGCCTCAAGGCCATAGCTCTGTGCTTCGCCGCCATTCTGTACTGTGAAGAAACCCCAATTGGTTGAAGCCGTATTGAGCTGCGGATCGGTCCAGTCGACCAAAAATGCACTGACGTCGTAGCGAATGTCGCCCCGTTCCCCTTTGACACCGATCTCGTAGTTGACGACCGAGTCAGGCGTGTAAAGCTGCCAGCGTGGGTCCTCTGCAAACGAGCCGGTCAGCGGCACGGCGTTCGATCCACCACGGCGATAGCCTTCGGAGATGGTCCCGTACAACATGTCATAGTCATTGTAGTGCCAAGACGCATTCAGCTTGAACAAGACATCGTCTTCGGACGCAGAGAAGGATGCCGTCGTGGGTTCAAATGCTCCCGCGTAGAGGGGCAAATCAATGAAGGTGACGTTCTCGGATTCGTTGTCAAAGTACCGGGTACCGACAGTCAGGTCCAGATCGGGCGAGGCATGCCAGGTCAACTCACCAAACAGGGCCATCTCTTCAAAATTCTCTGTCCGGCGATAGGCGAAATCCTGATCGCCTGTCACCGCTGATGCGGCAAATGGCAGAAAGGCGTCCCACCAGTTTTTGAAACCAGGCAAAAAGCTCTCTTGGGTGCCTTCGAGCTGCTGCTTGCGATAGAACCCGCCCACAACGTAGTCAAAGGTTTCGCCGCCATCAGAGACAAGTCGAATTTCCTGAACCACCGCCTCGTCGGCAAATGTACGGACCGCAGAAGCCATTGGGCGTGGATAGTTGTAGTAAAAGCTGAGGAAGCCTGCCTGAGCGTAGAAGCCGGTGTTCTCGCTGACGCTTTCACCCGAGTGATCATAGTGGGAGGTCGATGATGTCAGCGTTGCAAAGCCGAGATCAAATTCAGCTTCCAGTGACGTCGCATTAATGTCGCGCGAGGACGGCTCAAGCTGGATCGACCCGTTTTCGTAGTCGCCATAGGTGTTTCCGAAGCCATCCTGGCCGACCGTGCTTTGGCGACGACCGCCGACCTCATCCGATTGGCGCGTGTGGACGATCTTGATCGACATCGCGTCGGTTGGCTCCAGCAACAGCGTGGCCCGCCCCATCCAGACATCCACGGTGTCTGCATCTTCCACCGATTTGTAGGATGCGGCCGGGTCAAGAATACCGTTCGGCGCAACGGGAATACCGCTGCTGTCCAGTTCGTACACATTTACATAGTCTGTGATGCCCGGATAATCGCCGGCGCTGGCGACAATACGCAAGGCAGCTTTATCGCCGAGCGGCATGTTGAAGGCGCCGTCGACACTGAAGCCGAGACTTTCCGAGCCTTCCACCGACGAACCGGACGCGCTGACATAACCATTATACTCGCCGAGATCCGGGTCGCGTGTGATGTAGCGGATCGTACCGCCCAAAGAGCCTGACCCGTAAAGCGTGCCTTGCGGACCGCGAAGAACTTCAACCCGCTCCAGGTCGCGCAGCAGGAAATTCGCAAAAATGGGCGTGTCATTGACATAAGTCGATACCGACGCGACCGCCGATACAGCGTAGTCGCCAAGGCCATTGCTATCAACCGCCAGGCCGCGAATGCGCGCTGAATTCATCGTACCGGAATTGCGGGCACCCCGATCGACCACGGCAACGCCGGGGATCGACCGCAGGAGCTCGGCGTCATCCAGGATGCTCGCCGCTTCGATGTCCGCTCCGGTTACGGCGGAGATATTGTAAGGCACATCGACAAGGCTTTCATCACGCCGGGTGGCCGTGACGGTGATCGTCTTCTGCCGACTGACAGTGTCATCTTCTTGCGCTGTTGCGACAGAAATTCCGAGCGACGCGGCACTGACGCCGGTCATCAGCAGGGTGAGCAAACTTGCCTTTGGCAGGCTGAAACGGTCCTTGGTCATTTTGCAATTTCCTTTTTGTTGCGACGGGCCGGTACGAGGTCGAAGGCGCCCCTTAAACCGAGCCCTTTTTCTTGATGATGGTCAGCCGAGGTGATTCGGATGGCGGCGGTGAGTTGGCTGGCTCAGGCGCAGCTGGGCGAGTTGGCATTTCCAGCTTTCCCCAGTCCCGCATTGCCTCTGAGCGAGCGCTGGGGCTTTCGTGCAGGGGGAAGCGTCCGGGCATGTCGCGAAAACTCTTCATGACCTGACCAAGGCCGTGCCACCCCCTGGAGCGGGCGCTACGAACCTGTTCGAGGTCGAGTTCCAGCGCCATGATTTCCCGGCCGGTTCCGGCTTCGTGAATGAGTTCTCCGCCGGGGCCGTAGATGACGGAGCGGCCATTGCCCTGCTCTCCGGCGACATTCACATCGACAACAAAACACTGGCTGATCGCGGCATTGGTGCGCGCGATTGCAAGTTCGACATCGCGGTCGACCGTATTTGTCATTGTCGGAACAATAATCACTTCGGCGCCCATGGCCGCGAGCGTTCGCACCAGCTCCGGGAACCAGATATCGTAACAGATCACGACCCCGATCTTGCCAATGCCCGGAACGTCGACCACGACGTAGTTATTCCCAGACGCGACCCCTTTTTCATAAGGCAGGAACGGGAACATCTTGTCGTATCGCGCTACGATTTGTCCGCGCGGGTCGATGATGGGCGTGGTGTTGAAAACCTGGCCGTCGCGATCTTCGTACAAACTTCCGGGTATGATCCAGAGGCCGGTTTCGGCGGCCAGAGCCTGCAGGCGCACTTCCGTGGCGCCGCCCGCTTTCTCGGCCTTTTCAGGACTTGCACCATGGATTGCGAGTTCGCCCAGCACGACCATTGTCAGCCAGGGGCATCGGCGCGCGACCGATCGGACTTCCCGTTCGATCAATTCCAGATTGTCGGTGGCTTCACCGGCAGTCTGGATCGCTGCAACTCCCAATCGTGACATTCCTGCACCCCGATTTGCCAGCGCCGGTCGGTCGGACAATACCGACACTGGACTGGCTGAGTGTGCAACATGACAGGGCTGTAAGTTATAGCTTAGGACCAAAATTCAGCGGTCTTTGGGTCCAGATTCCCCGATCAGCCAAAGTCATCCCATGTCAGGACGGGGGCTCAGGCAGATGGTGCGCTGATCACGGCACTATCCATGACCCGTCCCGATTCATCGAGCCAGGACAGGTGCGGACCGTCAACCGAGATGCGGAATCCCAATACTTCAGCGAATGCCCAGCGCTGCCATTGGCGATACCACTTGTCACCGTCGACCCACCAGCGGCCAGTGTCCCTGTCTTCGCCTGCCGACCCGGCGCGACCGACCATATGTCCGTCGGGCGCAAGGTTGATCGTACACGGCTCACCGTAGACAGTCTTGTAGTGAAGTGTGACCCCGCTAAGGGCTTTGGTAATGTCGTCCCCAGACAATGTCGACTGCTGCGATGAGGGATGCATCGCATCCTTCGACACCGCGTGCATGGCATCGGACAGGGCTGCGATACCATCCCGAATGCGGTCGGACGGGATGCTGGTCACGCCAAGCCGGAACATATTTGTCGGTGCATTGCCTGGCGCAAAATACTGGTCGGCAGGCTCTATGAGAACGCCGCGCGCCTGGGCGTCAGCCATCAGCTTGTCGGTTTGCAGACCCGCTTCAGCTCGGACCCAGTAAGTGGTACCCCCGCGGACCGGAGCCACAGCTATCGAAAGAGGCCGATAATGGTTCAAAGCGTCCCGAAGCGTGATCAGACGCTCCTCAAAGACCTTGTTGAATCGGCGCAACATCGCATCGTAGTGGCCAAGCGACAGGAAAAAGGCAGCCGCCCGCTGATTGTTTGGCGAAGGCCGTCCGGTCGTGAGGCTTCTAAGTCTGCGCGCAGCAGTGATGACCTCCGGAGGCGCCACCATGAACCCAAGCCCGACACCCGGCTCGAGAACCTTCGACAGGCTCGCGACATATATCACCCTGTCACCGCCCTCCATGGCGCGGAGGGACGGAAGAGGATCAACAAGGTAGTTCAGCTCGCACTCAAAATCGTCTTCAACAATAATGAAATCTTCCTGTGCAGCCATATCCAGCAACGCGGTCCGTCGGGCACGAGAGAGGGTTACGGCCGTGGGGCGCTGGCGGCTCGGCGTGACGTGGACAATATCGCACTCCTTTAGCTTGTCATCGACAATCACCCCTTCATCATCGACCGGCAAATAGACAAGCTGTGCTTTGCGGCCCTCGAACAAGGCGCGCATTTCCGGCAATCCAGGCTCTTCGACGCCGGCCACCGTTCCCTCTGATGCGAACAGTCTCGTGATCAAATGCAGGGCCTGCTGCTCGCCGACCGTGATCAGCAATTCGTCGGGACGGGCAATGATGCCCCGGCGCGGCAGGAGCTTGGTGCGAATTTCCTCGATCAGCGCATCATCATCTGCCTCGCCGGAATCGACTGACCAGGTTTCCACTTCCTGTGCGGCCAGCGCCAGGCGGCTGGCTTCGCGCCATTCGGCGATGGGAAACAAGGAACGGTCGTAACGGCCCTCAAGAAAAGGGTATCGGTAAGACTGCCAGTCAGACGGAAACCTGTACGCCGATCTGGCCGAAGCGGAATCGAGCAAACGCGCGCTGGCCGTTGACAGAACTGGTCCACCTCGCGGGCCGACCACTTGCATTGATGAATCCCGATACCGCTGCATGTCGGTCGCGACGAAAACGCCACTTCGTTCGCGCGAGACCAGATGTCCATCCGCGATCAGGGTCTGATAGGCTATCAGCGCGGTATTACGTGAAACGCCAAGTCGGTCTGCCAGTTTTCGCGATGACGGCAATCGCATGCCCGCAGGCAAAACCCCCGCCCCGATCGCATTGAAAAATCCACGGCGAATCTGGTCCTGAAGTGACAAACTGCTCGTCCGGTCCAGCTGGAGAAGCGGAGCAAGCGCAGAAGCTTCTATTGTCTGGACGCGGGTCATGGATCTTATTCAAAACTATTCGGATGGGTACCGCCATGGCAAAATGGTCGCAATGTTACCCGAGGCGTTACCCCCATAAAAAAAGCCGTCCATTGGACGACCTCAGCAGCGCCAAGCCCTTGTTTCCAGTGGTGCCGGTTGAGAGACTCGAACTCCCGACCCTCTGATTACAAATCAGATGCTCTACCAGCTGAGCTAAACCGGCGGCTGGAGGGGTGTCACTACTTCGATCGGCGCCGGGGCGCAAGTGGCTTTCCAGTCGCGTGGATCAGCCAGCGAGGCGCGGCGGATAGGCGCCAAACCGGTCGAACGCCAAGAAGACGTCCCTGACGCCATCCAGGCCCTGCATCGACCGCAGCAACTGGTCCATAAGGGCAACGTCGAACGAAAACGCCATGTAGGCCCCCTCAGATTGCGTGCAGGTGCCGCCGAGCGCCCTGAACAGGCTGCGGGCCTTCTTGTTTTCGGACAGGACGTCGGCCTTGAGCGTGCTGATGCCCGCCTCCAGGCAGTCGGACGAGATGGCCGCCATCAGGATCCGCGCCAAGCCCGTATTGTGATAGGCATCCAGCGTCGCGATCGCGAGTTCCGCGACACCGGTTTGCGGATCGCGAATCACCCGGACAACTCCGATGGCAGGCAGGTCGTGTTCGGCCAGGTCCAGCGCGCCCCAGGCGAAATGGTTGACGCCATCAACGGCCAGGAGCCGCTCCAGCACCGAATCCGGCACGTTCTTCATGCCCGAGAAGAAACGGTAATAGCGCGACTGGTCCGACAGGTTGGCAATGCTTTCACGCAGGCGCAGGCCGTCCTGCGACCGGATCGGCCTCAGGTAGATGCGCTTGCCCGTCTTGAGGCTGGTATAGATGGCACGGTTGTCCATGATCGATATGTTGCACTGCAACATGGAGAAACAAAGGCAGGAATGCCGCCTGTCTGTTATTTCATGTTCCGGCTGCCCGGGGCGCATGGACACGAATTCTCGCAATCACCTTGCAACCGCCCCATTCGCCTCGCGTCCTGCACCTTTCGGCCCCAATTCAAGCGTAGATTCAGTATCAACAACTATATATGCAAGAAGGAACACGCCATGAAACGCTCGATGATCGCCCTTGCCGGCCTGACTGTCGCGGCCGTGATGCAGGCCCCTGCCTTTGGCCAGCTGCCACCGCCGCCGCCCACGGTGCCAGCCCATATTGCCCACGAAAAAGCCTGTGAAGACGTGACCGTATCGGTCTATTTCTCCGCTTACGAAACCATGCTGTCATCCTACTCGATGCGCGCCGTGAACGCCGCCAGCGACCGCCTTGCGGGTTGCGCCGTCACCGAGATCAACGCCGAAGTCGTCTCGGAAGAGGCCCATTCCGATGAGGACTTCGCCACCCTGTCCGAAGCGCGCGCAACCGCGGTGCTCGACGCCTTCAGTGTCCGCGGCATCCGCGCGCCGGAAGTGCACACCGATATCACGCCGAAGGTCGATGCCGCGATGCCGATGAGTGCAAAGGCCCCGCTGGCCCGCCGTGTTAACGTCGTGCTGACGGCTGAACCCGGTTACGGCCTGTAAGTCCTGTTTCCCTTGGCTGGATCGAAGGGATGTCACCGCTCCCCTTTGTCCACCGCACTGCCCCGGACCGGTCGATTTGACTGTCCGGGGCTTTTCTTTGCGCGGGATGCCTAGTCGAAGAAGGACAGGACAGCGCCGGCAAGACCGAGCGATACGAGGATATGGCCCCAGTCGACCATCAGGCCGGGCAGGTAATGATAAAACCCGTAGACAAAATCATAGGCCAGGATCGGCAAGGCCACGACCACGGCCAGCACCAGAGCCGTCGACACGCAGGCGGCAAGGCCCTTGGCGCCCTTGAGTTTCAGCACCCAGCCGAGCCCGAAGGCCAACACCAGTTCGATCAGGAATCCGCCGGCCATCCAGGCTGGATTCGCGCCTGCCGCCATGTCCGCCGTATAGCCGCGCGCGGCCATCCAATGGCCTGAAAACAGCATTCCGTAGAAGAGGAATCCGACGAAGAACATGACGATGGCGGCCAGCAGCGCGCCCAGAAGGTTCACTCCACTGAGTCTTGGCATGGTAAATCCTCCCAAGTTTCTTTCTTTTCCGGCTCACCACGCTAAAAGTCCCGCTCCAGCGGGCAGCCGACCAGAATATTGCCTCAAAACGCCCTAAGCGGAAAGAAAACACGCCCATGACGCGACCCCGGCGCATCCTGATTACGTCTGCCCTGCCCTATATCAACGGCATCAAGCACCTCGGAAACCTGGCCGGCTCAATGCTGCCGGCGGACGTCTATGCGCGCACCATGCGCCTGCTCGGCCATGACGTGACCTATATCTGCGCCACCGATGAGCACGGCACGCCGGCAGAACTGGCCGCTCAGGCCCAGCAGATCCCGGTCCAGCAATATTGCGACGAGCAATATGCCATCCAGCGCAAGGCTGGCGAAGGCTTCAACCTGTCCTTTGACTGGTTCGGGCGGTCGTCGCGGCCCGCCAACCACGCCCTGACACAGCATTTCGCGCAGGCGCTGGAGGCGCGCGGCCTGATCGAGGAACGCACCTCGAAACAGGTCTACTCGGTCGATGATGGCCGCTTCCTGCCCGACCGCTATGTCGAAGGCACCTGCCCGCATTGCGGGTTCGAGAAGGCGCGCGGCGACCAGTGCGATAGTTGCGGGCGCCTGCTGGACCCGGTCGACCTGATCGACCCCTATTCCTCGGTCTCCGGCAGCAAGAATATCGAGATCCGCGACACCAACCACCTCTACCTGCTGCAGGAAAAGTCGCAGGACGAAATCCGCGCCTGGGTGAACACGAAGGGCGCCAACTGGCCGAGCCTCGCCGTCTCCATCGCCAACAAGTGGCTCGACGAGGGCCTGATCGCCCGCGCGATCACGCGCGACCTGTCATGGGGCGTGAAGGTTCTCGGCGAAGATGGCACGGTCCGGCCCGGCTATGAGGACAAGGTCTTCTATGTCTGGTTCGATGCGCCGATCGGCTATATCGCGGCGACGCAGGAATGGGCCGCAGCCACCGGCAGCGACTGGAAAGCCCTCTGGCGCACCGACAAGGGCGCTGACGAGACCGAATATGTCCAGTTCATGGGCAAGGACAATGTCGCCTTCCATACAGTCAGCTTCCCGGTCACCCTGCTGGGCAGCGGCGAGCCGTGGAAGACGGTCGACAAGCTGAAGGCGTTCAACTGGGTCACCTGGTATGGCGGCAAGTTCTCGACCAGCAACAAGCGCGGCGTGTTCATGGACCAGGCGCTGGACCTGCTGCCGGCCGACTATTGGCGTTGGTACCTGATCGCCAATTCGCCGGAGGGTTCGGACGCGGCTTTCACATGGGAAGGCTTCCAGGCGGCAGTCAATTCAGACCTCGCCAATGTGCTCGGCAATTTCGTCAACCGGATCACCAAATATTGCGTCTCCAAGTTTGACGGCAAGGTGCCGGACGGCGGCGAACCGGGCGAGGCCGAGGCCTGGATCACGACCGAACTGGCCGAGCGCCTGCCGCGCCTGATCGGTTATTACGAAGACATGGAATTCCGCAAGGCCGCCGCCGAAACGCGCGCGATCTGGGCCGCCGGCAATGAATACCTCACCAAGGCCGAACCTTGGGTGAAGTACAAGTCGGGCGTCGATGCGGCGGCTGTCGGCGTGCGCACGGGCCTGAACCTGGCGGCGCTGTTCGGCATCCTGTGCCTGCCGATCATTCCGGAGACAGGCGCAAAAATTCTCGACGCGCTGGGCGTGCCGGATGACAAGCGGACGTTCCGGTTCGTCGACATTGCCGCCCTGCTCGACGCCCTGCCACACGGCCACGCGATTACACCGCCAGACGTGCTGTTCCAGAAGATCGAGGACGAGCAGGTGGCGGCGTGGACCGAACAGTTCGGCGGCGGGAACCAGGCCTAGTTGATCATCGGCGTTTCCGCAGGCGGTGTCGGCTCCCATTGCGTGGCCGGCGGGAACACGTCATCAAACCCGCCGCGAATGGACGGGCCATAGACCGGGTTCGGAAGGATGAACCAGCCATTGCCCCAAAGGCTCGCGACAGCGGGTGCATCGGTCATTGAACGGCGCTCGGCGACGCTCAATGCCTTGTCATTGAACGGGTCCGCGATGTCGCCCAGCTGGTCGCCCACCAATGCGATCACGCAATAGTTTTCAGAGATCATGGCGCGACGGCCATCCTTGCCTGACCCGTCCGGTGCATCGCCGCGCAGGAACAATGTCGATCCGTGGGAAAAGTCGCCAATCCCTGCGGCGCGCAATGTCTCCTCTGTTCCGGTCGCATTCGCGGCGTCCCGGTTTGTGTTGACGATGACCGTCACGCCCGCCGCCCGAATGCGATCAAGACCTGCCAGTGCACCCGGAATGGCCACGGCCTTGCCTGCGCCTGTCTTCTCCCAGTTGTCCCAGATCGCAGGGGCGAAGCCGATTCCTTCGCGGGCGAAATAACCCATCGAGCCGAGGTTCCAGATCAGCGTCTCGTCTGCATCAAACACGGCGGCCAGCGGCTTGCCTTCGCAGGTGAGGAATGACGGCTGCCCGGGCGCGCTGTCCGGTGTGAGTACAACGCTCTGTGTGGGCGCACTGGAAGCTGCCGTCTCGACGTAGCCCGCAATGCTTGCCCAGGCCTGCCGCATTGCCACGCTGGCTTCCGCCGAGGCGTACAGCCATTGCTGGCCGGGTATCGGATCGGGCACGTCGGCGACGGTTTCGGCTTGCGGCACCTCAATAGGGCTGTCGGCAACGGGTGTTTCAACCGGCACGGTCTGGCAAGCGGCCAGCAACGCCACGAAGGCAAGGCTCATGATCTGTTTCATGCCGCGTATTTCAAACGGGAACGCCGGAAAGTCCACCTGCTAGATTGTCGCCCACGCCTGCTTCATGACGCGCTCGAAGTTCCGCCCCATCACCTTGTCCACGACGCCAGACTTGTAGCCCAGCAACGCAAGCTTGTCGGCAATCACGGGCATGCGCTGCGGGCCGTTCAGCCCCTCCACGAACGGCATCGGCCCCTCGCCGGGCGCCGCAACGCCCGCCTCGCGACGCGCCACAATGGACTCGTCCCACGCCGCCATGCTCTCCGGGCTTGTATCGAAGGCCAGCATGAACGCATCGCTGCCGATCCCGACATGATCCTCACCGCACGTATTAAGCGCATGCTCAAGGTGCGCCATGTAGGCTGCGAGAGGTGTCTGCTTCATATCGGGGGTCAGATAGCTTAGCTCGTAAAGACCAACCACGCCGCCCTTTTCGGCAAGGGCGCGCAGCACATCATCCGTCTTATTGCGCGGATGCGGATTCACCGCAGAACACCCCGCATGCGTGATCGCCGGCGCGTGGGTTGAAACCTTTATGGCTTCCAGCGTCGTCTCGCGGTCCGAATGGCTGAGATCGAGCAGCACCCTGTTTGCTTCCATGACAGCAATTGCTTCGCGGCCAAGTTCGGTGAGTCCCTGAGGACCTTCCGCTACCATCACACCTGTCCCGAAGGGAGAAGCCACATTGTAGGAAAGCTGCATCGCACGCACGCCGCGTCTTGCAAACTCCGCAACTCGCTCGGTCTTGCCCTCATGCATCGTCGAGGCTTCAAAACCGAGAATGATGCCGACACGCTCTGTCGCAAAAGCCGCCTCGATATCCGCCACCGAGTCTACCTTCATGAACACGTCGGGATTGTTCGCGAAGACCTTCGCGTAGGACGCCAGCTCTTCCAGCGTCTCTGCATAACTGCCCTGGCTACCGCCGGCGGTTGTCTTGAGCGCTGAAATACCCGTCGCGCGAATAAGGGCCTTTTCCTCATCGTTCAGCGGCTCATCGGAATTGCCGGGAATGACTATGTTGCCATTGATCATCAAGCGACGATGTTCAACTGGCGCACCTGCCTCCGGCATGCGCCCCGCACAGGCACCGAGAAGGCCGACGGCAGACACGCCCGCCCCGACGCTAAGAACATTCCGTCTCGAAAAAGTCATGTCGGCTACCAGTCTATCTGATGCGGCTCATGTAAGTTACGCGCCGCTCCCTCTTTCAATCATCGCAGCGGAGTTCAATCAGGTCCGCTCGAACATCACAGCCAGATTATTGGCGGGCATCTCGATAACATCCAGCAGTATCAGTTCTGCCAGCGAGGCAAGCGGCAGCAGCTCCATGTTGAGATCTCTCACACCCCATTCCAGATCACGCCGCTTCAGGTCTTCGCTGAAACGCGCATTGGACGGCGCCATGATGCCATCGCGCCCAAACGGCCCGTAAACGAACAGCCGCCCCTTGGGTTTCAGCAATCTGCCCGCGCCCGCAAACAGGCCCTCTACGGCGCTCATCGGCGCAATGTGCACCATGTTGATCGAGACGACGACATCCCACGGCGGCTCAGCCTCCGCCTCGCCCCAGTCGGGCAGGCTCGCATCGAGGGCGAGCGGCCCGTACAGCCGGTCATGTGTCGCCGCAGCCACCCAGGCGGTCTGGCTGACCCGGCTGTGCGCATCCACGTCCGAATAGGTCCACTCCAGACCGGTCAGTTCATCCGTAAGAAAGGCGCCATGCTCGCCCGTGCCGGACGCGATCTCAAGGACCCGGCCGTCATGGGCAACATGCTGCGCGAACACGTCGCGGATCGGCTCGCGATTGCGCGCAACCGACGGCGAAAAGCGCCGCCCGTCTTCACCAGTCTCGCGGGCTTCCAGCGCAACCGGTTTGGCGGGAATTTCGCTCATGCGCGGGCCGTGAACCGGGCCCGCAGTTCCGGCTTCAGGATCTTGCCGTTTGCATTGCGCGGCAGCGGCTCGTCCTGGAACTGGATCTCGACCGGCACCTTGAACGAGGCAAGGAGATTCGCGACGTGGGCACGCAACTCGTCCTGCGACACGGTCTTGCCGGGCTTGAGCTGAACCACAGCGCCAACCTCTTCGCCGAGGATCTTGTGGGGAATGCCGACAACGGCCGCATCCATCACCGCCGGATGGTCGTAGAGGGCGCTCTCGACTTCGATACAATAGATGTTCTCGCCGCCACGGATCAGCATGTCCTTGGCCCGGTCGACCAGGAAGAGAAAGCCTTCCTCGTCAATGCGCGCAAGGTCACCCGTCACCACCCAGCCATTGCGGAAGGTTTCGGCGGTCGCTTCGGGCCGGTTCCAGTAGCGCTTGCAGTTGGATGGGCTCTTGCACCACAATTCACCGACTTCGCCCTTTGGCACGACGTTGCCATCCGGATCGCAGATCTTGAGCTCCACTGCGCTCGGCGGCGCGCCGGCGCTGTTGGGCCGGTTGACATAATCCTCGCCGATATTCAGCGTGGCCGTGGCGCAGGTCTCCGTCATGCCCCAGCCATTGCCGGGGGCCGCGTCCGGGAAGCGCTTCTTGATCGTTGACACCAGCTCCGGCGCAGACGGCGCGCCGCCATAAGAAATCGCCTTGATCGTCGACAGGTCATATTTGTCCCGGTCCGGATGTTCCAGCAGCTGCCAGGCAATCGCCGGCACGCCGCCAACGGACGTGATTTTTTCGCGTTCGATGATCGGCAGCGCTTCGCCGGCATCCCACTTGTACATGGAGACAATCTTGTCACCGCGCATCAGAGACGGGATAAGGATCGCGAAAGCGCCCGTGGCATGGAAGAAGGGAATGGCGAGCAGCGTACCGCCCTGCTCGTTCGGATCCGGCTCGGGGATCGCTTCGCCGCGGCGCAGCAACATGCGCGCCTGGCAGGTCGAAGAGTTGAACATGTTCGAGATCACGGCGCGGTGCGAGGCCAGCGCGCCTTTCGGCTTCCCGGTCGTGCCCGACGTGTACATGATCGTAGCATCGTCGTCCGGCAGCAGTTCAACATCCGGCAGCCCGATGTCCTTCAGATTGCCCCAGCTGTTCGCTTCACCGATGTATTGCTCGAGGCTGGCAATGCGCGGGTCGTTGTGCTCCTCGCCCTTGTCGCGGGCGATGACGATATGTTCGAGGTCCGGCAGGTCTTTCAAATGGTCGCGCAGGCGCTCGAAAATCTGGCCGTCGACAACCGCCAGCTTCACGCCGGCAAATGACAGGCCATATTCCAGTTCTTCACCTGTCCACCAGGAATTCATCGGCGTCGCGATGGCGCCCAGGCTCGACGCAGCAAAGAAGGCCACCGGCCATTGCGGATAGTTGCGCATGATGATCGCAACGCGGTCGCCCTTCTTGATCCCGTAAGTGTCGCGCAGCACGGCAGCGAAATTCTGCACCGCGAGCATCAACGCCCTGAACGTCACGCGCTCGTCTTCGTAGATGATGTAATCGCGCTCGGGCCAGGTCGTCGCCGCCATTTCCAGGATCGACCGGATGGTCGGCGGCGCGTTGGCATAGAGTTTCATCTTCACGCCATCGATTTCACCGTCCACCAGTTCCAGCGGTGAACCAGGGCCTGCCAGGGCAGCATTGGCGTCAGCAATCGAGATGACGGGCCATGTCGGTGCGGCGGTGTCAGCGGGCATTCGGTATCCTCCGGTGTTTTCTGATCTGATTTACAGAAACCACGCCCGATCCGGGGATAACAGTGCCCTTGATGCGGAAAGGTGCATTTCACGACAAAAAAATGCCCCGGAACCTAGGCAACGGGGCATTTTGAGGCAGGATGTCTCCGAAAACCTATTTTCCAAAATCGCAGAAGCGCAGCGTGCGCACCGTGCCGTCGCGTTCCACGGCGTCATAGGCACGCCCGGTCAGTTCTTCGCCCTCGCACAGGTAGCCGATGTCATACATGGCGATCAGCGCTTCGTTGTCGGGGGCCAGGTCATTGGCGATCATCAGGTCGATGGCGTCCTCGTGCAGGCCCAGTTCCATGAGAAAATTGAACTTCTGGAGCTTGCTCGTTTCGGGCTGGGTCAGCTGGGTTTCGAGCGTGGCCGCCTTGCTGCGGGTCGAATCGAGCATCGGCACCGCCGCCGTGTACCAGGCTGTGTCGCCATGGGAATCGACGATCTCCTGGAAGTCCTCGACCGCACCCAGCGTATCGTAGCCGCCAGGGCCGAAGCGAATTTCGCCGCGGCGGAACAATGCCTCGGCATACTCGTCCTTGCTCAATGCCGGGCTGCCGAGCAGCTGGGTCAGGCGGTCGTTCGCGGCCTGGGTGTTGCCAGCCTCGACGAGGCCCTCAACCGTCTGCATCGCCAGCTCAAACGCCGAGTCCGGGGCCGCCATTGCAACAGCGGAATCGCTGCCGCCGGGAACCTTGCCGGTATCAGGCGCCGAGGCGCAGGCCGCCAGTATGAGCGCCGAAGCGGCGGCGAAGAGAGAAATGCGGATCATCTGTTTGGCTCCATCAGGAATTTTGTTTGGACAGGCGGTGATCTTCCCTAGCCGGGGAAGGAGTGCGCAGACAGGGCGGATTTGTGGAGAAAGTGTGTTTCCTTCGGTCAGCCCGATCTTCAGGCACCAGGACCGGTGCACCAATACAGGTTCTCAAGGTCAGGCCGGATATCGCCCAGCGTGTAGACGGGCGGGTTGGCGCCCTTTTCCCGGCACACATAGCCGGCCGCCACCAGCTTGACGATCTCGTCCGCGTTCGGGCTGAGGCCGGAATTGCGAAAGCGCGCCACGGCCGTTTCATGGTCGCCCAGGACCCACATGCTGTCGAACCAGTTGGACAAGCTGAGCATGCGCTGGAGACCCGCCTCGATGGTTTCGACATCTGACCGGGCGAATTCCAGTTCTTCACTGGCGTTCGGCGCCAGCGAATGATCGGGCGCCAGTTTCAGCATGGCCTCGAAATCCTTGACCGCACCGCGGCGATCATCGCCCGCCTGACGGCGCAGGCTGCCGCGCGCATACAGCACCCGCGCACGCTGGTCATCGGACAGGCTCGCATTCGACAACAGTTCGGACAGGGTCGCATCGGCGGCATAGGGATTGGGATCGGCCTTCGCGTGCGACATGGCGGTATCAAAGGCGGGGCCCATGCCCGCAGGCACCGTGGCGCAGGCTGCAAGAAGAGCAGCGAGGATCAGCGCACACAAGGGAATCATTCTGGAGGTCATGCGGCGAATACTAGCGCGGGTCAGACTCGCCGAACAACTTGCATTTCCGTCATGCGCGGGCGAGCCGGTCGATTTCGGCAATGTCGCCGCGTCCGAGGGCCTCGATAGCGCGCGCTGCGATGTGCCGGGCCGTGAGGCAGGCCTCTTCGTACATGGCCTGCGGCGTATCATGGTTCTGGAACACGTCCGGTAGCGTCATCGGACGTATTTTGAGGCCCCGGTCGAGTGCGCCAACCTTGGCGAGATGCTCCAGCACGAAACTGCCAAAACCGCCGGTCGCGCCTTCTTCCAGGGTGATCAGCACTTCGTGGTCGCGGGCGAGCCGTTCGACGAGGCCTGCATCGAGCGGCTTGGCAAAGCGCGCATCGGCCACCGTTACTGACAGGCCTTGCGCCGACAGCATCTCGGCGGCCTTCAGCGCCTCCTGCAGGCGTGTGCCATAGGAGAGTAGCGCGATCGTCGTGCCTTCGCGCAGGATGCGGCCCTTGCCGATTTCGAGCGGCAACAGCACGTCGGGAATGTCGACGCCGGTGCCCTCGCCGCGCGGATAGCGGAAGGCGCTGGGCCCGTCATCGATCTGCGCAGCGGTCACGACCATGCGTGCGAGTTCGCACTCATCAGCGGCGGCCATGCAGATCATGCCCGGCAGCGCGCCGAGGAAACCGATATCGAAACTGCCCGCATGGGTCGGGCCATCGGCGCCGACAAGACCGGCGCGGTCAATCGCGAAGCGGACCGGCAGGCGCTGGATCGCCACGTCATGCACGACCTGGTCATAGCCGCGCTGGAGGAAAGTCGAGTAGATCGCCGCGAACGGGCGCATTCCGTCGGCGGCAAGGCCGGCCGCGAAGGTCACCGCATGCTGTTCGGCAATGCCGACATCGAAACTGCGGTCCGGGAAGGCCTTCTCGAAAAGGTCTGTGCTCGTACCTGACGGCATCGCAGCGGTGATCGCGCAAATCCTGCCGTCCGACTCGGCCAGCTTCACCAGCGTCTGCCCGAAGACCTTCTGATAGGCCGGCGCGGACGGCTTGGCCTTGGCCTGTTCGCCAGTGATGACCGAGAATTTCGACACGCCGTGATACTTGTCGGCGGAATTCTCGGCGTGGGTATAGCCCTTGCCCTTCTGGGTGACCGCGTGGATCAGGATCGGGCCTTCGCGCATCGCCTTCACGTTCTCGAGGATCGGGATCAGCGTATCGAGGTCGTGGCCGTCAATCGGGCCGATATAGTAGAAGCCCAGCTCCTCGAACAAGGTTCCACCCATGGCGAAGCCGCGCAGATATTCCTCGGCGCGCCGCGCAGGCGATTCCAGGCCGATCGGGCTGACGACTTTCTTGGCGATCCGGCGCAGGCCGCGATAGGGCCGCGAGGAGACGAGCTTGGACAGGTAATTGCTCATCGCGCCGACGGGCGGGGCAATCGACATGTCATTGTCATTGAGGATGACGATCAGGCGCGACTTGTCGGCGCCGGCATTGTTCATCGCCTCATAGGCCATGCCGGCGGTCATCGCACCGTCGCCGATAACGCAGATGACATTGTTGTTCTTGCCCTGCAGGTCGCGCGCCTTGGCAAAGCCGAAGCCCGCCGAAATGGAGGTCGAGGCATGCGCCGCGCCGAATGGATCGTATTCGCTTTCGTCGCGCTTGGTGAAGCCGGAGAGGCCTCCGCCCTGACGCAGGGTACGCATCTGGTCCCGGCGTCCGGTAAGAATCTTGTGTGGATAGCACTGGTGGCCGACATCGAGGATCAGCTTGTCGGCGGGCGCGTCAAACACGGCATGGATCGCCACAGTCAACTCAACCACGCCGAGACCGGAACCAAGATGCCCGCCGGTGACCGACACAACATCAATGACTTCCTCGCGCACTTCCTGCGCAATCTGTTTCAATTCGGCACGCGAACGCCCTTTCAGGTCGTCGGGCGAATTGATCGCATCGAGGAGCCGGTTCGGGCTAAGCTTGGTCATCTATCCACGGACCCTTGAATAATCACTGGCTGCCCAGAGACAGCGCATTTGGGGTTATATTATGACTCGCCCTGTTTAACGGGTTCTATCCAATACAAAATCAACTGATTGCAGTAGAATATTGGCGCGATCGCGAAATATGGCGAGGTGTTCTTTTGCCTGGGCGGCGAGAAGCCGCACACGCTGGCGGGCGCCATCAATGCCCAAAAGGGTCACAAAGTTCGCTTTTCCCGCGATTTCATCAGTGCGCAACGGCTTGCCAACCGCATTTTCGTCGCCTGTTGCATCGAGCAGGTCGTCGGCGATCTGGTAGGCCAGGCCAAGGTCATTAGAGAACCCGGCGAGCGCATTGCGCTCCGGTTCACGGGCGCCGCCGATAATGCCCGCCGCTTCAGTTGCGTAGGAAATCAGCGCGCCGGTCTTGAGGCGCTGCATCCGCGTGATGGTGTTGAGGTCTCGAGGACTGTCCTCTTCCAGCATGTCGATCATCTGGCCGCCAACCATGCCGCGCGCGCCTGCCGCATCTGCCAGCCGCTCGATCAGCATCGTCCGGACCGACGCGTCATCATGGGTCTCGCTGGACGCCAGAATCTTGAAGGCCAGCGTCAGCAGCGCGTCGCCTGCCAGAACGGCAGTCGACTCGTTGAACGCCTTGTGGACGGTGGGCTGGCCGCGCCGGAAATCGTCATCATCCATGCACGGCAGGTCATCGTGCACCATCGAATAGGTGTGCACACATTCGAGGGCCGCAGCCGTGCGCAATAGGCTCTTTTCCGGCGCATCGAACATCGAGCCGGTTTCCAGCAGAAAGAAGGGCCGCATGCGTTTGCCATTGGCAAGCGCGGCGTGGCGCATCGCCCGCATGAGGTTGGCCTCGGGGCCGCTGGCTGGCGGAATCAACTGGTCAAGCGCGACGGTGACCTTGTCGGCAACCTCCTTCAGGCGCAGCTCGAATTCGGCGTCGTCCCCCATATGGCCAATGACCCTATTCAAAGCTCGCAGGCTCTGTCGTAACGCCTCCGGCTCCCTGGACGATCTGCTCGACCTTCAGTTCTGCAGATTTCAACCGCGACTCGCAATGCGCCTTCAGGGATGCGCCGCGCTCGTAAATCGCGATGGATTTCTCCAGCTCGACTTCTCCGGCCTCAAGCTGTTTGACGATGCCTTCCAGTTCGGCCAGCGCTTCTTCGAAGCTCATCTTGTCGACCGGTTTTTCTTTCGCATCAGCCATTCTGGTTCGCCCGTGTTTATTGTGCGGCGACTCTAGAGCGCGCGCTTGGCGTCCACAACCTCTGAAACGATTAGTTGCCGCGGTATTCGTAGATGCGATGGCTCCAGTAGCTGTCGCCGCCATCATAGACGCATTTCCAGCCAAGTTTCTTGATTTCCGGACGCAACATACGGTTAAACCAGCCGTGCGCGGCCAGATAGACTTTCTGCTCTACAGATGCGGCGTGCAGTTTCTCCGCTGCCAGCGCCGCACGTATGCGCGCTTCCGAAACGCTCTCACCATCCAGCGAGTGTCCGCTGAGCCAGGCGGCGCGGGCGAGAACGTTCCATGTCTTGGGCAGGTATTTCACGCCAGCGATCCGTGGCGGCGGCAGCGGCGCCTCGTTGAACACCGGGTCATGGATCGCATTCATGTGCGGCGCCGCACGGGCCGCTGTTTCCTGCGCGCGAATCCGCGCCGATGCGAAAACAAGCGTGGCATCCGCCACGAGATCTTTCAGCATTTCAGGCGCAACCTGGTCATCACGCAGCGGGCTCTCTTCGTAGCGGTCCCACCAGTCCTTGTAATCGCGCCAGCCGAGCCGCGGACCAGCGGTCCTGTCGAGCTGCGGCCTGCCATGCCGCGACACCACGATCGGGCCGTGCCGGGTTCCTGTCGATGTCGTTTCTGGCATCGCCTTACAGCCTGTCTTCAAGCATTCCCAAGGCCCCGCGAGCCCGGTCTGAAGACTGCCACTAGCGGTGTTGGCCGCATGCGGCAAGGCTCCAATCGCCCGCCTGCACCGCATCCTGTTGAGGAATAAGACCTAGAGTCCGCGCCAGACCCGTTTCTTGCAGGGTTCATCGTCTTCCAGTTTGCAGCGATACAGCGACAGGATCACCGTCTCGGCCCGTCCGACAAGGTGGTCCATTGGCACGAACCCGACAGATGCCTCCGTCGCCCTGACGCTGAGGGGACAACCCACACGGTCAACCACGCCGTTCACCGGCGGGCAGTGGCCGGACAGGAAGCGGCTGTCCAGGGAATTGTCGCGATTGTCGCCCATCAGGAAAATGTGCCCCGCCGGAACGACGAACAGGACCGTATTGTCGCCTGCATCGCCCTTTTCCTGCCGGTTCGTCAGCCAATGCTTGTCGCCATCGCTTTCGCGCCACTCAAAGGCAGTTACCGCGCGGCTGCGGCCATGCGGCAGGTAACGGGCTGTCCGTATAAACTCGCTCTCGATCGGTGCGTCATTGATGTAGACGGTTTCGCCGATCATCTGAATGTGGTCGCCGGGCAGGCCGATCACACGCTTGATCATCACGCGCGCCGTATGCGGGTGCTCGAACACGACCACATCGCCGCGTTTCGGGTCGCGCGCGAAGATGCGTCCTGCCGGGATAGGCAGGTAGCGTCCGAGGCTGAACGGCAGCGAATAACGGTCATAGCCATAGGCAAACTTGGCCACCGCCACCCGGTCGCTGACCTGAAGTGTCGGCACCATGCTTTCGGACGGGATCACCCGCTGCTCGTAGAGCAGGCCGGAAAAGAGCATGAAGATCGGCACGAAGACCGCGAGCGTGACGCCCCACTCGTGCAGCTCCCGCTTTACCTTGTCGGCGAAGGTCAGGTCTTCGTCGTCGGGATTTGAATCGGCCTTGTCGCCATCTCGTGCCATCGCGGAGTCACCTGATCTATCTGCTGCCAGCTGACTTCTTAGACGAAACCGCCTTCACATGCGAAGGCGTAATCTGCCGACGCGCTGTAAAAGCCTATATCCGGCATGTATTGCAGCGATATTGTTCAGGTCAGCTCGTAGCGCGAAACGCCGTCGTCACCGACAGCTGACACCACTTCGCCCCGGTGGACCATGCAATTGAGATGCGCGATGGCCTCACCCGTGGCCATGCCGACTTCGTCGGGCTGGATGGCGCGCCCGAACAGGCTGGTGAACGTGTCCATCACGGTCAGGGGCCCCTTCTGCATCCGCCCTTTCAGACGCGACAGGCCTGTCTCGTGGCCGTCGATCAGGTGACGCAGCCGGGCATGTGCGCCGCGGAACGGCTCGTTATGCGCCGGCAGGACGAGCACGTCTTCCGGCAGGCGTTCCAGCAGCTTCTCGCAGCTGGTCATCCAGTCGAGCAGCGGATCAGCATCGGGCTCGGTCGGGTGAACCGACACGTTTGACGAAATACGTGGCAATAGCTGGTCACCCGAGATCAGCAGGTTCAGCGACGGGCAATAGAGGCAGGCATGTTCGGGCGAATGGCCGTTGCCGGTGATGACTTCCCAGGCCTCGCCCGCCATTTCGAACGTGTCGCCGTCGGCCAGGCGGTGAAACGCGTCCGGCATCTGGCTGACGCCGCGTCCAAACCCGCCGAAGCGTTCCTTGTAATTGTCGATCTGGGCGTCGCTCCAGCCCGCGCGGCGGTAGAAATCCACCCCGGCCTTGGGTGCTTCGCGGCCCGTGTCCGACACCAGCATCCGGCAGGTGATGTATTCCAGACGGCTCATCCAGAGGTCGGCGCCATATTTGTGGCAAAGCCAGCCAGCGCAGCCGACATGGTCGGGGTGCATGTGCGTAACCATGACGCGCTTCAGCGGCTTGTCGGGCGTGATCCGGGCCTCGATCAGGCTTTTCCAGGCTGTCCGCGTTTCCGGCAGCGGCAGGCCCGTGTCCACGATCGTCCAGCTGTCGCCATCATCAATCAGCCAGAGATTGATGAATTTGAGCGAAAAGGGCAGCGGCATGCTGACCCATTCGATTCCCGGAGCGACCTGAATCGTCTCTCCCAGCGCGGGCCGCACGTCGCCGTGCGGATAGTCGAGCTTGGGGCGCTTCAGGGGCTTGGTTTGAAATCCGTCCATGGCGCAGCATATGCCAGAGTCGGCAGGCGTCGAGCCATCACGCCGGGTCAGCGCCTATTTGAGCGGCGTGCGCTTGCGCGGGGCCAGCTTGGTCCGCTTGAACTTCGGATCTGCAGGCTTCGGCTTGGCAGGCGGGCCGTCACCGCGCGGCTTGCCCATCGGCTTCTTGCCGGGGCCAGTCGGGCGCTTGCCCGGCGGCAGGGGGCGTTTGCGCTCAACCACGACGGGCGCAGCCGGTTCGGCTGAAAAGCCCTGCACTTCCCAGCGCAGCAGCTCGTCGCGCTCACGTCCGCTGATCGGACGCCACTTGCCTTCGGGCAACCCGGCCAACGACAGCGGCCCGATACGCGTGCGTATGAGGTCGATCACGCGCAGCTCGACCAGGTCGCACATCCGGCGGATCTGGCGGTTGCGGCCCTCTCGCAGGACGAATTTCAGCTCATTGCCCTTGATCGCGGTCACGTCCGCTGGCCGCAGCTGGCGCCCGTCGAGTTCGAGCCCGTGGCGCAATTGCTTCAGCTTGTCCTCGGTGACGTCGCCGCGCACCTTGACGTGGTATTCCTTCTCCAGCTTGCTTTCCGGCCCGATCAGGGCCTTGGCCAGAACGCCGTCTTCCGACAGGATCAGCAGGCCGTGCGAGTCCTTGTCGAGCCGGCCCAGCGGCGCTAGCCGGTTGTTGCGGCCCGGAATAGCATGGGCGCGGCCCGACAGGCTGTCCTCATTGATCAGGCGCACGGCGGGAATTTCGCCCGGTTCCGGCGTACCCGAGACGATCCCGACAGGCTTGTGGAACATCAGCGATAACTGGTTGTCGAGCCGCCGCGCCGCCTTTTCGGTCAGGGTCAGCGTCTGGCCGTCCTCGATCTTGTAGCCGGCCTCGGTCAGCACCTCGCCATTGATCTTGACGAGGCCTTTCTCGATCAGCGCATCGGCTTCGCGCCGCGAGCACACGCCCTCGGTCGCCAGCCACTTGTTGACGCGCATCGGCTCAGTGCCGCTATAGGTCTTGGTCCAGGCCATGGCCGTTCGGTGCCTCCTGCGGCGGTTTTTCCACCTCTTACAGTTGCGATCTGCCCGTCGCAACTGATGGTCGGCACGCTGGGCCGACCTCGCTCAGGCGATTCCGAACAGGGCCTCTGAATTGTCGAGGAAGCGCGAGCCGCCTTCGGTAATGCCGGCGACGCGGCCCGGCGCCGATGCGAGCGCCGTTTCCGCGAAGAAGCCCGCCAGCGCCAGCCGCCGCGCCCGTGCCGCGCCATCGCTGCTGCGCGCCGCCACCGCTGCGCGCGTGAGGAAATGCCCGCCAATGACATCGCCGGCCAGGGCGAGATAGGCGGTTGCGCCGGCCAGCGCCTTGTCCTGGTCGCGGCTCTTCATCTGCGCCAGCATCCAGTCACTGGCCTCGCGCAAGGCCTCTGCCGCCGCTCTCAGGCGGTCGGCGATCTGCACCAGTTGCGGATCATTGGTTGCCCGTGCCGCCGCCGCGCCGGCTTCGATCTCGCCCAGCATGACGCGCATCGACTCGCCATTCGTGCCGCTCAGCTTGCGTCCGACCAGGTCGATCGCCTGGATGCCATTGGTGCCTTCATAGATCGGCGCAATGCGCGAGTCGCGATAGAGCTGGGCCGCCAGCGTCTCGTTCATGAAACCCATGCCGCCATGCACCTGCACGCCCATGCTGGCGACTTCGACGCCCATGTCGGACGACCAGGCCTTGGCGATCGGGGTCAGCAGGTCCTCGCGCAATTTCGCCGCCGCCCGCACGTCGGCGTCCGGCGAGGCTTCGGCCAGGTCTGCCGCGACGGCGCAGGCATAGCAGATCGACCGGGCCGCCGCGACGCGCGCCCGCATCGTCGTCAGCGTCCGGCGGACATCGGCATGGTGCAGGATCGGCGCAGGCCCCTCGACGCCTTCGGCCTTGCCCTGCTTGCGGTCCTGCGCATAGGCGAAGGCCGTCTGGTAGGCGGCCTCGCCCACGGCCACGCCCTGCAGGCCGACATTCAGGCGCGCCGCGTTCATCATCGTGAACATGCAGGCGAGGCCCTTGTTGGCCTCACCGATCAGCCAGCCGGTCGCACCGTCATATTCCATCACGCAGGTCGGCGAGGCATGGATGCCCATCTTCTTTTCGAGACCGATACATTTGGCACCGTTGCGGGCGCCAAGGCTGCCATCCGGGTCCAGCAGGAATTTCGGCACGAGGAACAGCGACACACCACGCGAGCCCGCAGGAGCATCCGGCAGGCGCGCCAGCACGAGGTGCACGATGTTCTCGGCGACATCATGGTCGCCCCAGGTGATGTAGATTTTCTGCCCGCTGATTGCATAGCTGCCATCATCATTCGGCGCGGCTTTCGACTTCAGTGCCCCGACATCGCTGCCGGCCTGCGGCTCTGTCAGGTTCATCGTGCCCGTCCATGTGCCGGACACGAGATTGGGCAGGTAGGCCGCCTTCAACTCATCCGAGCCATGTGCCAGCAGGGCTTCGATGGCGCCGAAACTGAGCAGCGGGCAGAGGCCGAACGCCATGTTGGCAGCGTGGAACATTTCCATCACTGCCAGCGACAGCGCCTTGGGCAGGCCCTGCCCGCCCCATTCTTCCGGCGCGGTCAGCCCCATCCAGCCGCCATCGCGGAACGCGGCATAGGCAGCCGCAAAACCCGGCGCAGCTTTCACGCCGTCTTCCGTCAGCAAGACGCCCTGCGAATCGCCACTCTGGTTCAGGGGGGCCAGCACATCGCGCGCCAGCTTGGCCGCTTCGTCGAGGATCGGCGCGACGAGGTCCGGGTCATACGATTCCAGCCCGGCAAGGCCTTCGAGGCGCTTTAGTCCTGCAACGGCTTCAAGCGTGAAAGCCATTTCTTCGAGGGGCGCATCATAGGGCATCGGGCCGGTCTCCGGATTGTGAATATTTGTTATTCGGGATAAGCAGTTACAGCGCCTATGGCCAAGGTCCAAGTGCAGACCTCGACTGGCCATCCGCCAATCAATTTCCCAGGAGTTTCCCTATGCGCCTTATCCTTGCTTCCGTTTCCGCCCTCGCGCTCGTCGCGTGCGGAGGCCCAGCCGCCCCGGTCAACACGGCCGAAACGCCCGCCGAAACAGCGCCTGCTGCAGTGCCAGAAGCGGCCCCGGCTGAAGCGCCAGCCGCCGACGTCAAATACGGCAAGACGGCCACCTACAAGCTCGACCCGACCCATGCCTCGCTGATCTGGCGCGTGAAGCACCTCGGCCTGTCCAACTATACAGCCCGCTTCACCGATTTCGATGCGACACTCCAGTTCAACCCGAACGATGCCTCCGCGACATCGCTCACCGCCACGATCAATCCCGCCTCCGTCGAAACCGACTATTCGGGCGATTACAAAGCCGGTCATGCCGACAGCGGCTTCGACAGCTGGAACCAGGACCTTGCCCAGAGCGACAAGTATTTCAACGCAGGCGCCTTCCCGCAGATCACTTTCACGACGACCGAAGTGGCTCCGACCGGTCCTGACACCGGCACCGTCACCGGTGACCTCACCTTCCTGGGTGTGACCAAACCCGTCACGCTCGATGTGAAATATAATGGTGTCGCACAGTTCCCGTGGGCCCCTGAACAAGACCATATCGGCTTCTCGGCGACGACGACGCTGACCCGGTCCGATTTCGGCCTGACCGCCGGCACGCCTTATGTCGGTGACGAAGTCGAGATCATCATCGAAGCCGAATTCGGCGAAGTCGCCGAATAGACTGCCAAGTATCGACATGTTCAGAAACAGCGTCTCCCGCTACACGGTCGTCGCGATAGCCCTTCACTGGGCTATCGCTGCACTCATCATTTTCATGATCTGGCTTGGCTGGAACATGGAAGAGAATGAAACCCGCTACCAGCTGCACAAGTCGATCGGGATCACGATCCTGCTCCTCTCCGTGATCCGTGTCGCGTGGCGGATGCTGAACCCGCCGCCGGCCCTGCCCTCGGACATGAAGCCCCTGGAAGTCAAAGCGGCGCATTATATCCATGTCGGGCTTTACGCCCTGATGATCCTGATGCCGCTGCTCGGCTGGGCCCTCGTTTCCACCTCAAAGTTCCAGGTGCCGACAGTCCTGTTCGGCGCGGTCAGCTGGCCCGATCTGCCCTTCATGTCAGGCCTGCGTGGCAACAAGCCTGTCCATGTCGTGCTCGAAACCATGCACTCCAAAGGCGCGTGGGTCATCATCGGCCTGCTCGTCCTGCATGTCGCCGGCGCGCTGAAGCATGAATTCTCGCCAGAGGAAGGTGTCCTGAAACGGATGATCCCGGGCCTGTTCGGCAAGACCCAACCGCCGAGTGCGCCAGCCCGTGGTTTCTTCATCGCATTTGGCGGCGCAGCCCTGCTGTTCGGCCTGATCGCTGCCGCGCCGGTGCTCGCGCAATCGATGTCAGGCAGCAAAGCAGTTCCGCCACCGGCAAACGACGCCGATGCAGAGGTCGCCGCCGCACCGGTTGCCGTCGAACCAAATTGGGTCGTCAACTATGATGCCTCGGAAATCCGGTTCACCGGCACGCATGATGGCAACGTCTTTTCCGGCACGTTCAAGGACTGGACAGCCGACGTGGCCTTCTTCCCGGACGCCGTTGAAACCTCTGACGTGCGCGTCAGCGTACCAACCGGCACTGCCGCGACTGGCAAGAAACTCTATAATGACAGCCTGCGCGCACCCGAATGGTTCGACGTGTCAAACTATCCGACGGCCACCATCCGCCTGACGGATTTCGCCCGGACCGACACCGGCTATACCGCGACCGCCTCCATGCGCCTGAAAAACCGCACGGTCACGACGCCGCTCGCGTTCACGCTCGACATTGAGGGCGACGTCGCCACGCTGAACGGCGAAGCGACGTTCGACCGCAAGGCGCTGAATATCGGCCAGATCTCCGATCCGGGGGCCGAATGGGTCAGCGATGCGGTCACGGTCACCGTCACGGGTGAGGCGACCCGCAAATAGGTTCCGCCACCTGCCTGCCAGTGCTAAGGCCCCGCCCATGACTGCGACCATCGTGCCACCCACGCCGGACATCCTGGCCCGCGCTGCAGATATCCTGCGCATTGGCGGGCTCGTCGCCATGCCCACCGAGACCGTCTATGGCCTCGCCTGCGACGCTGCGAACCCGGACGCCGTTGCCGGCCTCTACGAAGCCAAGGGCCGCCCGCGCTTCAACCCGCTGATCGCCCATGTCGCCTCACAGGCTATGGCCGAACGCGAAGCGGTGTTCACGCCGCTGGCCCGGAAGGCGGCCGAATGCTTCTGGCCCGGCCCGCTGACCATCGTCCTGCCTGCAGCCCGCACCGCAAGCGTCTGCGACCTGGCCCGCGCCGGACTCGACACGGTCGCCCTGCGCCGCCCGGTCCACCCGGTCGCCCAGGCCTTGCTCGATGCCTTCGGCGGTCCCCTCGTCGCCCCTTCGGCCAACAAGTCCGGCCATGTCAGCCCGACAACACCAGAACATGTCCGCACCGATCTCGCCGACCGGATCGCCCTCATCCTGGACGGCGGCCCCTGCGCCATCGGGATCGAATCGACCATCGTGGACTTTACGCAAGACACACCAAGGCTGCTGCGCGCGGGCGCGCTGGAAACGGCAGAACTGGAAGAATGCCTCGGCGTCACGCTTGCCCGGCCCGGTGACAGTGCCGGCATCACGGCGCCCGGCCAGCTGAAAAGCCACTACGCGCCCCGCGCCACCCTCCGCCTCAACGCGGCCACGCCCATGTCTGGCGAGGGCTATCTCGGCTTTGGCGACCATTGCCCCCGTGAAGGCAACCTCTCGCCCAAGGGCGACCTCGCCGAGGCCGCCGCGAACCTGTTCGCGATGCTGCGGGCGTTCGATGCCCGCTATGAGCGCATCGCTGTCGCGCCGATCCCGCATAACGGGCTTGGCGAAGCCATCAATGACCGGCTGGAACGCGCCGCTCACCGCAACTGAGCCCCACCACCCCTCTCGCACGCCCTCGCCACCTCTGCTAAGCCACGCCGATGCACCCCGCCCGCCCCTTTCGCGAGACCGATACCGCCACGCTGGTCGCGCGCGCTCGCGCGCATCCATTCGCACTGGTCTGCGCCTCCGATGGCACCCGCATCCACGCCGCACATGCGCCGATCCTGCTCGACGAAACGGCAGGCGCGCCAGTCCTGCGATTCCACCTCTCCACCGCGAACGCGGTGACCTCTGCACTCCTTGCGGGGAGCAGGGCGCTCATCGTGTTTACGGGTGACCATGCCTATGTGTCGCCGGACTGGTATGGCCAGGACGACCAGGTCGGCACATGGAACTACCTGTCCGTCGAAGCAGAAGGCCCCGTCACCCGGCTGGACGATACAGGCGCCACAAGCTTGCTCGACGACCTGTCCGACCTGTTCGAAGCGGGCCTATCCCCCAAACCGGCATGGACACGCGCGAAGATGACGCCCGGCCGCTTCGAGGCCATGCTACCCGGCATCCGCGCCTTCTCGCTTGCCCCCACACGGTTCGAAGGCATCACCAAGCTAGGCCAGAACAAGCCGCAATCGGCCCGCGACGGCGTCATCACCGCCCTCTCCGACCGTGAAGACGGTATCGCCATCGCCAACCACATGCGTAAGCTCACATCATGACCCAGCCGCCTGCCGCCTTCCTCTCTGCCGCGAAAGACCTGCTCGGCCCCAAGGGCTGGAGCGAGGATCCCGACCGCCTTGCCGAAGTGTCCACGCCCTGGCGCGGCGCCTATCAGGGCGAGACGCCCTTCCTCGCCCGTCCTGCCAGCACCGAGGAGGCCGCCGCGCTCGTCACACTCTGCGCCACTCACCATGTCGCGATGACCCCGCAGGGCGGCAATACTGGCCTTGTCGACGGCGGCACGCCGCATGGCGAGATCGTCGTCTCGATGGGCCGCATGCATGCCGTCCGCTCCATCGACCCGTTCAACAATTCCCTCGTCATCGAGGCGGGCGCCCCGCTCGTCACCGCGCAGGCCGCCGCCGAGGAAGCCGGACGCCTGTTCCCGCTCTCCCTCGGCTCGGAAGGCACTGCCACGATCGGCGGCCTGATCTCCACCAATGCCGGCGGCGTCGCCGTGCTGCGCTATGGCATGATGCGCGACCTGATCCTCGGCCTCGAAGTCGTGCTGCCGTCGGGCGAAGTCTGGGACGGCCTTTCGGGCCTGCGCAAGAACAATACCGGCTACGACCTCAAACACCTGTTCGCCGGTGCCGAAGGCACGCTGGGCCTGATCACCGCCGCCACGCTGAAACTCTTCCCGCAGGTCCAGCGCGCCAGCGCCTGGGTCTGTTGCGACAGCACCGAGGATGTTGTCGCCCTGCTTGCCCTTGTGCGCCAGCATGCCGGCGACACTGTGACGAGTTTCGAAATCATACCGGCGGGTGCCATCGACATGGTGATGGCGGACATTCCGGGTACACGGGACCCGCTGCCGTCCGATCTCCCGTGGCGGGTACTGATGGAAGTCTCCATGGTGGACGAGGCGCATGCCCGCGACGCACTGGAAAAGGCCCTCGAGGCAGCCTTCGACCAGGGACTCGTCAAGGATGGCACCGTTGCCAGCAGCAAGGCGCAGGCGCAGAGCTTCTGGCACATCCGCGAGACGATCCCGCTGTCGAAACGCGCCTATGGCACTGCCATCAACCAGGACATTGCCGTGCCGGTCAGCCGCATCCCCGCCTTCATCGATAGCTGCAATGCCGCCGTGCTCGCCGTGGTGCCCAGCGCCGAATTCGTCATTTTCGGCCATGTCGGCGACGGCAACCTGCACTATTCCGTCTGCGAACCGTCGGGCGCCGTCGCCCCCGTCCTGCAAGCTCATGTCGCCGACATTACGCGCGTCGTGTTTGATCAGACCATGGCGCATGGCGGATCAATCAGCGCCGAACACGGGGTCGGCCGGTTGAAGCGCGACGAGCTCGCCCGCTTGCGTTCGCCCGCAGCCACCGACGCCATGCGCGCCATCAAGAAGGCGATCGACCCGCTCGGCATCATGAATCCGGGCCGGGTCGTGTCGGTATAGGTCACGCGCTCCGCTAATCGCCGCGGTCAGGCGTACGCGGAATACCCAGGCAGGCAGGGACACGCGACGGCGCCGAAATGCGCCCGGATCGCAGGCAGGACTGCTTTAAAAACAACCTTGTTTATTATTAATACTTCTCCGGTCGTCATCGTCGGAATCGCAATGAATGCAGCAGCTGAAGTACTTCACATACTGAAGATCCAGATCCTTGCCCGCTGTTATCATTCAGGTTTCATCTGAATTAACTATTGCAATACTTGCCACGTTTGAGGCATTGACCCCGCGACCCCATCGCAGGGCATGGACGAAATGTCACGAAAGCCCAGTGGTGACGGGGGATTCTAACGAAACCTTCAGTTCACTCCGGACGAAGAAAACGTAATACGGATTTGCGAAGTGTAGAGGGAAGTCCAATGAAACCGACGGCGCGCAAGCAAGCGCAAACGATCGCGGCAAGCCTTGTCTTGGCCGCTGTTTTGACCGCCTGCGGCGGTGGCGGCGGAAGTGACGGCGGGACAGGCGGCGGACAGCCCACGGCCCCCGGATCACCGCCAGGATCGCCTCCACCACCTCCTCCGCCGCCGCCGCCACCATCACCGCCTCCTCCCTCCGGGCCGTATGAAACACGGATTGATGACGAGGCTGAAGCACAACGCGTGCTGGCACGGGCGACCTTCGGAGGCGATTATGCCGGCATCCAGGCAGTAGTCGGCATGGATATCGAAGACTGGGTGGCTGCTGAAATCAACAAGCCGGCCACGCTCTATCTTGCCGGGCTGGCCGCCCGCCAGAATGCCGGCGAGAATATCGACGCCCAGGAACACCGGGGCGTGCTTTGGAACAACATGATCGGCGCCAACGACCAGTTGCGCACACGCATGGTGTTCGCGCTGTCCCAATTGTTCGTCATTTCCGATGCCGACATGTACGGCCAGACTCTGCAAGTCGGCTATTTTCTCGATGTCCTCGCCAACAACGCTTTCGGAAATTACCGGGATCTGCTGGAAGAGGTCACCTATTCCAGCGCCATGGCGCGCTACCTGACCTATTGGCGCAGCCAGAAGGGCGATCCTGCGACGGGCCGCATGCCGGACGAAAATTATGCCCGCGAGCTCATGCAGCTTTTTACGATCGGCGTAGTCGAACTCAACCAGGACGGCACGCCCAAGCTGGCCAATGGCCGGGAAGTCGAGACGTTCGACAATGACGATGTCGAAGGCCTTGCCCGCGTCTTTACCGGATTCAGCTGGGAAGGCCCCGGATTCTACACAGGAAGCCAGGGCAACAATTCAAAGCGCCTGGTCATTTTTGACGGCGAGCACTCGTCGCTGGAAAAGCGGTTCCTGGGCACGGTCATTCCACCGAACACAGGCGGAGACGAAAGCGTCAAGACCGCCTTGGATACGATATTCGCGCATCCGAATGTCGCGCCCTTCGTGTCACGCCAGCTGATCCAGCGGTTCACGGCGAGTTCGCCGAGCCCGGCCTATGTCAAACGCGTCGCCGATGTCTTCGATGCAGGTCTATACACCGCGAAGAACGGCACAGTTTTCGGAACGGGCGAGCGTGGCGACCTGGCGGCAACGATCGCCGCCATCCTGCTCGATCAGTCCGTGAACGACGCCAACGCCACGACAGACGTCGAGAATGGGAAGATTCGCGAGCCGGTCCTGAAATTTGTTCACTGGGTCCGCGCCTTCGATCTGACCGACATCGACTCTGCCCGCGAATTCACGCTGAGGGATGCGTCGAGCCCCTCGTCCGGGTTTGGGCAGCAGCCCCTGTTTGCGCCGTCAGTGTTCAACTTCTACCGGCCCGGATTTGTCGCGCCGGGTACCGAAACCGGCGCACGCGGGCTCACCGCGCCGGAATTCCAGCTGGTCAATGAGGGCTCGGCCATCGGCTTCATGAACATCATGACGCGCTTTATTTTTGACGACACACCCCATTCGGGCACCGATCCCAGCTTCACACCGGACTATGGTCCCGAAATCGTCATCGCAGACAATCCCGCCGCACTGGTCGACTATATCGACCTGTTGCTGACCGGGAACACGATGACCCCGGAACTCAAGGCCGATATCGTTGAGGCCGTGACTGCGGTTCCCGTGACATCGGATGCAGATCGCCAGAGACGCGCCCAACTCGCCGCGTTCATGACGATCAGCTCACCCGCCTACGCAATCCAGCGCTAAATCCAGATTCAGGGATAACCAGAATGGCTAACATGAATCGTCGCAACTTCCTCCGCTCCGGCGCCGCCACGGGCTTTCTCGCAGGGACGGGCGTGCTCAGCACCCTGGCGAGTGGCAAGGCTTTCGCTGCCAATACCAGCGGATACAAGGCGCTGGTCTGCATCTTCCTGAAGGGCGGCATGGACCATGCGGACACGGTCATCCCGCGCGATCCGGCCTCCTATGACCTGTTGCGGAGCGCCCGGTCCGGTCTCTATGGCGCCTATGGCGTCGGCTCCGGCTCGTCGTCGCGTGACAGCGCCAACCTCCTCGCGCTCAACCCGACCAATGCCGCGAGCTTCGGATCGCGCCAGTTCGGCCTGCCCGAGCAATTGTCCGGGCTCCAGGAAATCTTCGAGGCAGGCGACCTGGCCATTGTCGGCAATGTCGGCCCCTTGATCGAACCGACGACACGGTCGGACCTCACGCGCATCGGCGCACAGCTGCCACCACGCCTTTTCTCGCACAATGACCAGCAGTCGACCTGGATGTCTCTGGGCGTCGAAGGCGCTCAGTATGGCTGGGGCGGGGCTTTCGCGGATGCCGCCCTGCGGGCCGATTCCTCACTGAACCCGCGCTATGCCATGGTCTCCGCCGGGCCAAACGATGTATTCCTGTCCGGCAAGGAAGGACGTCAGTTCACCACGAGTGCGGGCGGGGCCCAGGGCGTTACCCTGGTCGACCAGCCCTTTATTCTCGGCGGCGAATCCCGCTTCAATGCGGCGCGTGACCTGCTTGACGAGTATGTCTCCAAAACCGGCTATGGCGAGACCAACCTGTTTGCCCGCGACTTTGCCCGCCAATCCGGCAATGGCGTGATCAACAGCCGCGCCTATGATACGGCACTGGAGTCGTCATCCGGCATTTCCACCGTGTTCCCCGGCACCAGTATCGGCTCCCAGCTGCGAAGCGTGGCGAATACAATCAGCATACAGGATAAGCTCGACTCCAATCGTCAGGTCTTCTATGTCTTCATGGGTGGCTTCGACACACATAGCGGCCAGACCAATACTTTGCCCGGCTTGCAGACGGCGCTTTCTGAAGCGATTTCGGCCTTCCGTACATCCATGGTCACCCAGGGCAAATGGAACGACGTTACCCTGTTCACCATGTCCGAGTTCGGACGCACGACGATCGACAATGGCGACGGCACTGATCATGGCTGGGGTGGCCACCATTTCGTCACCGGCGGATCGGTTGCCGGCAAGCAAATCTACGGCGATATTCCGACGCCTGACCTCAACGGGGAATCATTCACCTCGACCCATGGTCGCCTTATCCCGAAAGTGTCGGTCGAACAATACGCCGCGACTCTGGGATCATGGTTCGGGCTGGATGCGGGTGAACTGGCCGCAGCGCTGCCCAACCTGTCGAATTTCAGCCAGAAGAATCTCGGCTTCCTGGGCGGCTCGACGACCTGACCGGACTCAGCTTTCCCGGAGCCGGAGCAGGCTCTGGTCAAGGTCCGATACATCCGGCACGCCTAGCAATCCGAGCAGCCGGGCGACATCGACTGACATGATCTCAAGCGCGCGCGCCACTCCGGTCTCGCCGCCGGCGGCAAGCCCATACAGGCAGGCCCGGCCCAGCGCGACGCTGGTGGCACCCCGCGCGATCAGCTTGAGCACATGGCTGCCGCGCCGCACGCCGCCATCCGCAATCACTTCGATCTCGTCCAGCACAGCCTCACGCACCTCCGGAACAAGGTCCACGACCGGCACCGACGTATCGATCTGGCGGCCACCATGGTTGGACAGCCATACGGTGCTGGCGCCCGATCCGACGGCGCGCCTCGCATCCTCGGCCGTGCTGATGCCCTTGATCGCGAACGGACCGCCCCATTCCTTCGCCATCCATTCGGCGTCTTTCCAGGTCATTGTCCGGTCGAACAATTCGTTGATCACGCCCATCACGTCACGCCCGCCCGTATCAACGCCCTCGAAATTCGCCGGGCCGATCTCCGGGGACCGGGCAAGGTCGGCGAGGTAGCCGGGACGTGCCAGCGCCTGGGTTGCCGTTTTCCAGTTCACCGAGGGCGGAATGGAAAATCCGTTGCGCGGGTCGCGCTCGCGATACCCGGCTGACACGGCATCGACCGTCAGGATACAGCCGACATAACCCGCCGCCTTGGCCCGGGCGAGAAAGTCCCGCACGATGCCCCGGTCTTTCCAGACATAGACCTGGATGAATTTCGGAATGTCCGGCGCGGCAGCCGCAATCGTTTCAATCTTGTGGCTCGCCAGTGTCGAGACCGAATAGGCAATGCCCGCCGCCTGCGCCGCGCGCGCCGTGGCGAGTTCTCCCTGCATGGGATGGAACAGGCGGGAGGCCGCCGTGGGAGAGACGAAGTAAGGTTGTGCATTGGGCTGGCCGAGCACTTTGGTCGCCGTAGTGATCTTCGACACGTCAACCAGCGCATTCCACACCCACTCATAATCGGCAAACCGGTCGACCGAGCGGCGCAAGGTGATCTCGTCCTCCGCCCCGCCATCGATATAGTCGAACACCATGCGCGGCAGGCGCGCCTTCGCCAGGCTGCGCAGATCGTCGATATTGATGGCGTCAGCCGCTTTCATCGTAATCCCCCGGAAATGTCACGCGCTCCCGAATGCCCGGGAAATATCCTTGTGCGATGAGAAGACCATGCCAGCGCCTGCTGTGGCAAGCCGTTCCCCAAGGCCAACATCCGCGTGTCCCCACTGGTGAAACCCCACGCGGTCAGCGCCGCCCGAACAGGCGCTCGACATCGGCCAGTTTCAGCTCCACATAGGTGGGGCGGCCATGATTGCACTGGCCGGAATGGGGCGTCGCCTCCATCTGCCGGAGCAGCGCGTTCATCTCGTCGCTGTTCAGCCGTCGTCCCGCCCGCACGGAGCCGCGACAGGCCATGTTGCCCATCACTTCCTCGAACCGTTCCTTCAGGGCAAGCCCGGCCTCGTATTCCGCGAAGTCGTCGGCGAGGTCGCGGATCAAGCCGATCGCGTCCATCTCCCCGAACAGAGCCGGGGTCGCCCGCACGCACACGGCGCCCGCCCCGAACGCTTCGATCTCCAGCCCGAGTTCTGCCAGTTCATTCGCGCGCTCCAGCACCCGCGAGGCTTCATCCTCGGTCAGTTCGACAACGTCAGGGATCAGCAGGGCTTGGCGCCTGACGCCGCCTGCCGCCATCTGGCGCTTCATGTCCTCGTAGACGAGCCGCTCGTGTGCCGCGTGCTGGTCGACGATCACGATTCCATCAGCCGTCTGCGCCACGATATAGGTTTCGTGCAATTGCGCGCGCGCCACGCCCAGCGGGAAATTGCCCCGCGCAATGTCAGGCACATCTTCGACCCGCGCTGTCGGCGCATCGTCATGATCGAAGGGCTGCGGCGCAGTTTCGGCGAATCCCGACGGCGGATAAGACGGCGCATGGTAGGCATAGCCCCCGCCGGATGGCGGTCGCGACTGGAACAGCGCCCCGGACGCCATCGGCGCTTCCGGCTTGGCCCGCCCGAGTGCAAACCCGGCGACCGTCGTCGATGCCCTGTGCCCGGCTGCGGCCAGAGAATGCCGCAAGGCGCCAATCATCAGTCCTCGTACATTCCCGGCATCGCGGAAGCGCACTTCCGTTTTCGCCGGGTGCACGTTGACGTCGACATATTCCAGGTCGAGTTCGACAAACAGTGCCGCCATCGGGTGACGGTCGCGTGCGAGGAAATCCTGGTAGGCCGCGCGGATCACGCCATTGAGCATGCGGTCCTTCACCGGGCGTCCGTTGACGAACATGAACTGCATCTGCGCATTGCCGCGATTGAGCGTCGGCAGGCCGGCAAAGCCTGTCAGCCGCACGCCCTCGCGCTCGGCATCGATGGCCACGGCATTGTCGCGGAAATCCCGCCCCATGATCGCGCCAAGGCGGGTCAGCTGCCCGGCCTCACCGTCGGCTTCGGCGGCATGGCGGAACAGGCTGCGGCCATTGCTTTCCAGGCTGAAGGCAACGGTCGGGTTCGCCATGGCGAGCCGTTTGACGACATCGGAGACCGCCATGGTCTCCGAGCGCTCGCCCTTCATGAATTTCAGGCGCGCGGGCGTGGCAAAGAACAGGTCGCGGACCTCAAGGCGCGTTCCCGTCTCGCTGCGCCCGGTAAAGGCGGCAGGCCGGGGGCCTTCGATCCGTCCCGCCTCGACGAACACGTCAGCGGCGTCCTCGCCCGCCGCGCGGGATGTGAGCGTCATACGGCTGACGGAGGCAATGGATGGCAGGGCCTCGCCGCGAAAGCCCATCGTGTGAATGTTCAGGAGGTCGACGTGGCCATCGGCGCCGGGAGACAGTTTGGACGTCGCATGCCGCTCGAGCGCCACCAGCAGGTCATCCGCCGACATGCCACAGCCATCATCCTCAATGGTGATTCGCTTCAGGCCGCCTTCTTCAATCGCGATCGACACGCGCGTCGCGCCCGCATCGAGCGCGTTCTCGACCAGTTCCTTCACTGCCGCCGCCGGGCGTTCCACGACCTCCCCGGCCGCGATACGGTTCACCACATCGGGCGGCAGTCTGCGAATCTGGGGCTTTGGGCGGACGGAATCAGGCATGGCGGAACAGTAAACCAGCCCGTAGGCTTTGTCGCGGGCTGGCATCATCGGTGCGAAGTGTCGCGTTGCATATGGTTGCAACGCTCCCGGCATCGGCTCACAATGCCGCCAGACCCGTCTGAAAAGGATTCTGCGCCATGTCGCCATTTCTGAAATCTGCCGCAGCCACTGCTGCCTTTGTCCTGCTCGCCGCCTGTGGCGGTTCCAGCACCGACGCGGCAACACCCGCAGCGTCAACGGAAAAGCCGGCTGACACGGCCGCAGCCGCCCCGGCACCAGCTGCCACGCCTGCTGCTGCGCCAGCCCCTGGCGAACCGAGCCCGGAATTCGCTGCCCTCCCCGCGCCCTACAACACGGCTGACTATGCCCGCGGCAAGCGCACGTTCAAGCTCTGCCAGTCCTGCCACCTGACGGCTGAAGGCGCCGGCAACCTGGTTGGGCCCAACCTGCACGGCATGTTCGGGCGCGAAGCCGGTTCTGTTGAAGGCTTTGCCTATTCCGATGCGCTCGAAGAAGCCGACTTCGTCTGGGAGCCCGTCCATCTCGACGAATGGCTGACCAATCCGCGCGCCTTCCTGCCCGGCAACCGGATGAGCTTCGCGGGCGTCCGCAAGCCGGAAGACCGGCTGGGCCTGATCGCCTACCTGATGGTGGAAACCGGGTACACGTCGCCGCCGGCCGAATAGGCGTCCGCCCTGTCAGAGCGATGAGGTCGGCGTTTTCCTCATAGGCGCCACCAAATTCCTCACGGTAGCAGACCGCAACATCGAAATGGCCGCAATGATAGCCGACCTGGCTCTCGAACTTGTTCGAGTGGGCGCCGTCATTGCTCCGCTCAAGCCAGACCTGCTGGGTCACAAAGATCCGGTCTGACAGGTCCGCGCCATAACCGAATTCGGCCAGGCGTCGTACGCAGCCGTCCTGATGGCTGATCATCGCGAAGTCGCTGAACAGATAGTATCCCAGCGACTTGCGCACGCCTGAATAACCGCCGCTGACGCGGGCCTCCCGGCCCCATTCATCGCAACCGAACGTGCCGACAATTGCGCTGCCATAGACGGCCGCCGCTTCCGCCCCGAACGTGACCCCCTTGTGTGACCACAGCTGGCGGCGCAGCGACACGCGATAGAACTGCCGGTCGATCTCGCCAATACTGTCTTCGTAGAACACGGCTTCGGTCTTGCCGGTCAGCGTGAGGCGGTCGGTCAGCCGGTATTCGCCATAGGTCCGCACGGGTGCCATCCAGCCCATCCAGGGACTCGGCCGAAACGAGGCCGCGCAAATAGAAGCCGCCATCGTCACGCGCCCAAGGCCCTGCCTCAGCAGGCACGGCAACGAAAAGCGCACTTACAAGAACAGTCACCAATCCCCGCATAGTTGAAAACTTAAGGGAAAAGTCGGCGCGCGCCCAGCAGATTTTTGCCCGCCCGGCGTGCGATCCGTCAGACGCCCCAAGCCGCGTTCTGCAGCACTATACGGTATCCATCCGGGTCCTCGAATGTGACGCCCTTCACGTCCCAATAGGCATTGAAGGCCCGCGCCGGACTGAACCCGACTAGTCGCATGCGCTGCACGGCCGCCTCGAAATGCGCCGTCTCTGGCAGGTAAAAGACCAGCAGGTTGTCCTCGGTGGGCGCACGCCCCGCCGTATGGCCATGCGCCTTCGTAAACTCGAAATGATAGGGCGCGCCCGGATGGCCCAGCATAACGCCATCGAAATGCCCGTGGCCGTCAAATTCGTAAAGGACATGGAAGCCCAGCCCATCACGATAGAACGGCAACAGGGCGTCGAGATTATCAGTCGGCCGGGCAATCCGGATCTTGGCGTATTCGATGGTCATGTCTGCTCCTTGGCGTGTCGAAGCAAGACCTATCGGGCCTCAACCTTGGTTGAGGTCAAGCCGGCGGCTGCCTTTCGCCAAAGAAAAAGCCCCCGCCGCGTCGACGAGGGCTTTTCAGGGAACGCGAATGAACGCGTTGTCCGCTTAGAGGCGGAAGCGGATCTGGTCGGACCAGAAGCGCTCAAGGCGCGAGATGGTCTTGTTCAGTTGCGACAGGTCGTCGTGACGCACGCTGGCAGTCGGCTCAAGCGCCGAGGCCTGCTTCTCGAACAGGTTGGCCACCCGGTCACGTACCTTCAGGCCACGCTCTGTCAGGCGAAGCGTTACCGTACGCTTGTCGTCTTCGGAGCGCGTCTGGATCAGGTAGCCGCCCTCCTGAAGTTTCTTGACGTTGTACGACAGGCTGGTGCCGGCAAAGGCGCCACGGGCCCGCAGGACAGAGGCAGGAGCCTCATCGTCGCCGATCTCATAGATCAGCAGGGCCTGGACGCCGGTCAGCGACCGTTCACCACCGCGCTCGAGGTCGTCCTTGACGACATCGTGCAGGCGACGGTGCGCCTGTTCAAGAAGGGACAAGGACTTGAGAAAAGACTCGCCAACGGAAAGGGGGGCAGTTTCCTGCATATCGGAGATCATCATTACTTCCACCATCACTCAACTTTTGTTGTAGTTTGAGTAGATTTACGCGATCAATCCTAATTATTTGATAATCATACCCTCTTCTCAAGTGTTGATTGTTAACAAACGGCCGAATTCATTAACCGTTACTGCCTCGAAACGTGTTTTCGGGTCATTTGGGGCCAAATTTACGCCTCATACGGGAATTTTGGTCACTGCAGGCATCTGGCCGGCACGCTTTGCATGGTGAATACTTGGTAAACAGGGCCGGGCGCCCAGTTGGATGAATGAATCGGCCGTTACTTGGCCCTTATACTTGGGGCCAGGTCCACGATCAGTCGAATTCGAGTTCATCCGGCCCGAGCGGCTCGAAATACCGGGCGACGTCGGCGTCGCTGACATCTTCGAGACGCGCGGGCGACCAGGCCGGCGCATTGTCCTTGTCCACGATCACCGCCCGGACGCCCTCCAGGAAGTCGGGGCTCTGCACCTTCCGCCAGCCGATGCGGTATTCCATCCGCATATTGTCCCTGAAATCTGTCAGACGCCCGCCCTCGCGCAACTGGCGCAGAGCCACTTTCACGGTCTCGGGCGACTTGTTGCGCAGTACGGCCACCTGTTCCACGGCCCAGTCACTGGCATCCGCCTCCAGCGCTGCCACGATCGCTTCTGCGCTGTCCAGCGCAAAGCATCGGTCGATCACCTCGCGGTGCGGCTGGAAACTGCCTGCGGGCACGGCATGGGTCAGCCGGCTCAAAATCTCGTTCAGCAGGCCAGCCGCATCGACCGAGAAATCCGCGCCCTCAACCTGCTTCTTCAGGTTCGCGACCAGTTCGGACGGCACGAAATGCGTCGCCACGCGCGCCGCCGCCACATCTGCGCCCTTGAGACGCGCGCCCGACAGGGCCAGCCACGTGCCGAGCGCCCCGGCAAGGCGTGGCAGGAACCAGCCGCCGCCGACATCCGGGAACAGGCCGATCCCGGTCTCCGGCATTGCAAATACCGTCCGCTCGGTCGCCACGCGGTGCGACCCGTGCACCGACAGTCCCACGCCGCCGCCCATGGTCACCCCGTCCATCACGGCCAGGACGGGCTTGGGAAAGACCTTCAGCGCCGCGTTCATCCGGTATTCGACATTGAAGAAGGCCCGCGCCTCGCTGGCATCGCCCGCGCCGCTTTCCGCCAGCATGCGAATGTCGCCGCCCGCGCAGAAGCCGCGTGTGCCTTCCTCGTGCTCGACCATGACGAGATAAACGGTCGGATCGCCCGCCCAACGTTCCAGTGCCGACAGGATCGTCTCGCACATGGGCGCATTCAGGGCATGCAGGGCCGAAGGCCGGGTCAGGGTGATACGGCCGAGTCCCTTGTGAACATTGATCCGGACATCTTCAGCCATGGGCGTTTCCTTTGTCAGTCATTGTCTGAATGCTTCAAAACTCGCCTTAACATAGGGCGGTCTGTTTACCAGTTTCTGTCACATATACATCTGGATGCGCCAAACCATGCCGTCGCGTCCGAGAGGAAGTAAAATGAATACGACAATGAATCGCAGGGGCCGCCGGACTAATCTGGCACAATCCGGCATGATCCGGCTCGGCTTTTTCAAGCGCCTGCCATGCGAAATCCGGGACGTGTCGCCGGGTGGCGCACGCATCGTCACTCCCGCGGGAGTCGACCTGCCCGAAGTGTTCGTGATGCACATACCGAACTGCAAGAAGCCGCGCACCTGTATCCGCCGCTGGCAGAGTGGCTCCGAAATGGGCGTCGAATTCAAGTTCGACTAAGCGCTCCGCGCTCAGTGTAGTGCGCACCCTTCCAGCGTAATGCGGTGCATGATGCGGCGCTGGCCGTGATAATCGTTCAGAGCCCAATGCCAGGTTGACCGGTTGTCCCAGAACGCCACCGATCCCGGCTTCCAGCTGAACCGATAGGCATGCTCCTTCTTCATCGCATGCGCGAACAGCCGCTCCAGTAATTCAGCCCCCTGCTCTTTTAACATGCCCGCAATTTCGACCGTGAAGCCCGGATTCACATACAGCGCCTTCTTGCCGCTCAGCGGATGCGTGATCACCACCGGATGGACAACGTCCTCCAGCACGTCGGCCGCTGCCGCGTTGCCGATCCGTCCGCCGCCCGCATCGGTCGTGTTGTAATAGGTCTGTTCCTGCGACCCGAAAATATGCTTGGCGGAATGAACGGCATTCAGGCCCTCGATCTCCGCCTTCGTCGCATCGTCCAGCGTGTCATAGGCGCGGTACATGCTGGCGAAGAACGTATCCCCGCCTGTCTCCGGCAGTACCCGCGCGACCAGCACCGACCCCATTGCCGGCTCCACGTCATAGGAATGGTCCGTGTGCCAGCCGCCGCCAATATTGTCCTTCTGGTCGGCCTCCTTGGCCACCATGGCAATTTCCGGATAGTCAGGGTGGGCGGCAAAGAAGCGGTTGATATTGATCGGCGCAAACCGTTCGCCAAAAGCAATATGGTCGTCCTCGCTGAGGTCCTGGTCCCGGAAGAACAGCACGCCATGCTCGGCATAGGCCTGCTTGATCGCGTCCATCTCATCGCCCGTGACCTGTCGCAGGTCGACATCCGTTATCTCTGCTCCCACGCCGGGCAGCCCTTCAATGCGCATTGCGTTTCTCCCATTCGCGCCGGCTTCAGCCGGTCTCGTGAGATCACTCTAGCGCAGAAGTTCCGTGTCGCAATGCCAGCAATCCTCACCCAGATCCGACCCGATCGGGCTGCCCGGCGGCACGTCCACACCCGGAGCAACCGGGGCGGTCGGCATGGCGGCGCGGGAAAGGTGCGCCGCTATCTTTCGGGTGATGTCCGCGCGGGTCGCCATGTCAACGGCACTGGCGCGCCGCCCAGCCGTCGCGATCCGCTGGCTCAACAGCGCCAGGTAGGCATCGGTCCGAGCAACTGTCTCCGGGGTCGCGCCAGCATCCGACGCGAGATCGATCAGCATTGACGCGTATCGCACCTGTTCGCGGCGCAGGATACCCGCCTGCCGCGGCGTGGCGGGCGAGGCGAACACCACGTCCTCGATGCCGCCCAGCACATCCTGAAATGTCAGCGCCGCCGTATCGCGCCGCTCGGTCTCGATCAGGCGCGCGACACGCGCCGGGTGCAGCAATGCGCCCAGCGTCTGCGACACCGCCGTGTCGGCCGCCGCCATCAGGTCGAACATCGCCCCGGCCGTGCCCGGGAAATATTCTGCGCCCGACGTGCCTGCGCCAAAGGAGTCGAGCGGCGTGTTGAGAAGGTTCAGCGTTTCATCGGGAAGGTCGAGTGCCGCCGGATCGAGCGTCGCGAGCAATGCCTCGAGCGCGGTCCTCTGGCGTGCGGCCGGAACGATCGCGCCTGCCTGCCCGCCATCGCCGCGCACCGAATAGCGGAAATCATACCCGCCGATCGATTTCGCCGCCGCCGCAACCTCATAGCGATGGTACAGGTAGACCGGCACCAGAACCGCGCGCAGGTCATAGGTCGGATCGCCGGGCCGGATGGCATCCAGCCCAAACCGGCCAAGCGAGACTTTCCGTACACGCATCGTCTCGTTTAGTGCTGCAATCGGGTCGTTGCCATTGTCCCACACACTGGCATAGGGATGGCTGCTGCCCAAACCGCGTCCCTGCGCATCGTCGACAAAGCGCAGGCCGCCCACATAGGCCGCGCGCAACACCTTGCCGCCTGCAGTGCCCGCATCGGCTCCGTCAGGATATTGCGCATAGAGCCAGGTCGCGGCCACCTTGTCCCATGCGCCGATGCCGACATCATAGGCCGACGAGAAATCCAGCGCGCCATCGTCGCCCACCGTCACCAGCGGCGCGGGGTAATCCATCACCGAGGCGCGGTCATTCGCCGAGGCCGCAAAATTGTGCGCAAAGCCAAGCGTGTGGCCGACTTCATGCGCGGCCAGTTGGCGGATGCGCGACAGCGCCAGCTCCACCGGGTCGTCCGCTTCGCCCGTGCCGGTCTTGGCTGTGCCGGCCAACCCCTCGAAGATCATCCGGTCCTGCCGCACGCGCTGGCTGCCGAGAATGACGTTCGCCTTCAGCATCTCGCCGGTGCGCGGATCGTACACTCCGCCGCCATACGACCAGCCCCGCGTCTGCCGGTGCGTCCACTGGATCACATTGTAGCGCACGTCGAGCGGATGCGCGCCCTCGGGCAGGACCTCCACGCGGTAGGAGTCCGGGAACCCCGCCGCCGCGAACGCATCCGTCCACCAGGACGCGCCTTCGATCAGCGCCTGGCGGATCTGCTCCGGTGCGCCGGAATCGACATAGAAGACAATCGGCTTGATGGCCGGGCTGTTCGCCGCTGCCGGGTCATGCTTCTCCAGCCGGAACCGCCGCGCAAAGGACTGGCGCACCTGCCCCGACAGAGGTGCCGAGAAATCATAGAAGCCGACATCAATCGCGCCGCTGCGCGGATCGAACATGCGGGGCTCGTAGCCGTCGTCCGGCAGGCGCACCAGCGACTGGTGCTGCACCAGCGTGAAGGCCCGCCCGTCCGCCGCTGTGGCGCTGACCTGAGACTTTGGCTCGTCGCTCGTCAGTGTCAGGAAGGCATCGAACTCGGCATTGTCCGGGAAGCTCAGTGCCTGCGAGGCGTCCGGCATCGACCGGTCCTCGGCAATCGCAAAGTCGCCACCATCGGCATGGCCCTTCAGGGTGCCGCGCACATTCAGTGCATCGCGCGTCAGGAATCCTTGCAGGTCCACCAGCAGCGCCCCGTCTGGCCCCTCGGCGATCACATCCCCCGCCCAGATGAACGACCGCGCAAAGGATTCCCGCACCGCCTTGCGCTCCAGCGCATTCTCGGCGCTCGCGCGGTAGGTCCAGTTCTCCTTCTCCGCGATCACCTTCTTGCCGACGCGCCGGAAAGCCAGGATCTGGCCCTCATCGAAATAGCCCCGGTCCAGCCCGATCGGATTGGAGCCCAGCCCCGCCGTCAGCCCCGCCGAATGGATCGCCCGCAGGGACACGCCGTCTGCATCCGGCGACGGAAAGGCAGCGAGTACGCGCCCGCCCTTGGCGTCCACATAGAGATCAAGAAAGCCCGCCTTCAGCGCCAGCCCCCGGGTCGCACTCGCCCAGTCCGCCCCGCCCGGCGCCTCTGCAGCCACCGCCGCTTTCGGCTGCGCGGCACACGCCACCGGCAACACGGCAAACACCGCAAGCAAAAGCGAAGTAACAAGGCGCATGAATTCTCTCCGGGAATGGCTGGCTGCCCGCAAGCTGCCGCACAAGCCAAACGAATTCAAACCCTTTCTCGGAAATCGACCGCAGGGTGCGCCCACGCGCAACGAAACCTGCTATCCGCCCTCGCCCCACAAACCGCACTCATCCTGAGCGAAGTCGAAGGATGGCCACACAGGGCCGCCCGCTCCCACGGCGCATCCTTCGACTTCGCTCAGGATGCGCCGTGCCGGGCGTGAAACCGCCCCCCTCACCCCTTCAGCATGTCGCGCGAAATGATCACGCGCATGATCTCGTTCGTGCCTTCAAGTATCTGGTGCACGCGCAGGTCGCGTACGATCCGCTCCACGCCATAGTCGGAGAGATAGCCATAGCCGCCATGCACCTGCAGCGCGTCATTGGCCACCTCGAACGCCGTGTCGGTGACAAACCGCTTGGCCATCGCGCACCAGCGCGTCGCGTCCGGCGTCTTGCCGTCCAGCCGCCCGGCGGCCTCGTACAGCATCACCCGCGCCGCCTGCAGCTCGGTCTCCATGTCGGCCAGCTTGAACTGCATCGACTGGAATTCCGCCAGCGCCTTGCCGAACTGCATCCGCTCCTTGGCGTATTCCACCGCCTTGTCGAGCGCGAGCTGCGCGCCGCCCAGCGCACAGGCCGCAATGTTCAGCCGCCCGCCATCGAGGCCCGCCATGGCGAACTTGAAGCCGTGGCCTTCCTCGCCGATCCGGTTGGCCGCCGGCACGCGCACGCCGTCTAGGATCACCTGCGCCGTCGGCTGGCTCTTCCAGCCCATCTTGCGCTCATTGGCACCAAAGCTGAGCCCCGGCGTGCCCTTCTCGATGATGAAGGCCGACACGCCCTTGGCGCCATCGTCCGACGTGCGCGCCATCAGCACGTAAACGTCCGAGACGCCCGCGCCCGAGATGAACTGCTTGGTGCCGGTGATGACATAATCGTCGCCATCCTTCACCGCCCGCGTCTTAAGGCTCGCCGCGTCCGATCCCGATCCCGGTTCGGTCAGGCAATAGCTCGCGATCAGGTCCATGCTTGTCAGGCGCGGCACCCATTCCCGGCGCAGCGCGTCCGACCCGAACGTGTCGATCATCCAGCTCGCCATGTTGTGGATCGAAATGAACGCCGCCGTCGACACGTCGCCATAGGCGAGCTGTTCGAAGATCAGCGCCGCGTCGGTGCGCGTCAGGCCCGATCCGCCAACATCGTCCTTCACATAGATGCCGGCAAAGCCGAGCTCGGCTGCGCTCTTGATCACGTCGACCGGGAAATGGCTGTCGCGGTCCCAGGCGTCCGAGTGCGGCAGCAACCGGTCGCGCGCGAATTTCTGCGCCATGTCGCGGATCATGACCTGCTCATCTGTAAACATGGCGCTCATTTGCATTTCAGCCTTTATTCTCTAGAAGCAATAGCAATGACAAATAGCTGCTGCGAGAGTCAATGCGACGTCTACCTGAAGATTATGCGATCTCACGGTCGACACAGGACGAAATCCCCGCGCTGATCGCCATCGATCTGGCCGCCGGCGCCCTGTTTGCAGACACCGGCCTGCTTTCCGCCGACGCGCTCACGGACCATGTCCCGCCGGAAGTTTTCGAACAGGCCATCGCGGCCAGCGACCTCATCATCGCCCGCTGCCCCGCGCGCCAGCCGGTCGGCTTCGCCCTCACGTCCAGGCGCGGCGGCACGCTCTATCTCGACCAGATCAGCGTGCATCCCGGCCATGGCCGCATGGGAATCGGCGCGGTCCTGGTCGACCGGGTCGTCGCCGAAGCCAGGGTCCGCAAGCTGCGCTGCGTCACGCTGTCCACGTTCCGCGACCTCGCCTGGAACGGCCCCTTCTATCGCCGCATGGGATTCCGCGAGATCGCCCGGCCCAAACTGGCCGACTGGATGCTCGACCTTGAAACGGTGCAGTCCGCCAGTCTCGATGTCTCCCAGCGCTGCTTCATGAAACGCAAGGTGGGGTGGTTGTAGCGGCCCCGGATTTGCCGCATCTAGGCCGTCATGACCCAGTTTCCCCAAGCCTTCCCCGCCACGCGCATGCGCCGCCTGCGCCAGTTCCCCTGGATCCGCAGCCTCGTCGCGGAAAACACGCTCACGCCCGCCGACCTGGTCTGGGCCATATTCGTGCATGATGGCGAAGGCCGCGTGCCGGTCGGCAGCCTGCCGGGCATCGATCGCCTCAGCGTCGCAGAGGCCGCCGCCGCCGCCCGCCGCGCCAGCGAGCTCGGCATCCCCGCCATCGCCCTCTTCCCCTATATCGGCCCCGAAGGCAAAGACGCCACCGGCTCCGGCGCGCTCGACCCGGACGGCCTCGTGCCCCGTGCCCTGCGCGCCATGAAGGATGCCGCCCCCGAAGTCGGCCTCATCACCGATGTCGCCCTCGACGCCTACACAAGCCACGGCCATGACGGCCTGCTCGATGAAGACGGCACCATCCCGAATGACGCCACAGTCGAAAAGCTCGTCATCCAGGCCCTCGCCCATGCCAGTGCCGGGGCCGACATTGTCGCGCCGTCAGACATGATGGACGGCCGCATCGGCGCCATCCGCACGGCCTTTGACGAAGAGGGCTTCACCAACATGATGATCCTCGCCTATGCCGCCAAGTATGCCAGCGGCTTCTACGGCCCCTATCGCGATGCCATCGGCTCGGCCAAGTCTCTCAAGGGCGACAAGAAAACCTACCAGCAGGATCCCGCCAATTCGGACGAAGCCCTGCGCGAAGTCGCACTCGACCTCGCCGAAGGCGCCGACATGGTCATGGTCAAGCCGGGTCTTCCGTACCTGGACATTGTCCACCGCGTGTCCACGACGTTCGGCGTGCCGACGCTCGCCTACCAGGTCTCCGGCGAATACGCCCAGATAAAAGCCGCCGCCCAGAACGGCTGGATCGACGGCGACCGCGTCATGATGGAATCCCTGATGTGCTTCAAACGCGCCGGCGCCAGCGGGATCATCACCTATTTCGCGGAAGAAGCAGCGGAGAAGTTGGGGTGAACGGAGATGCTCGAAAGTGACAACGCCGTCCCCTGCAACGCATTATCTCATCGGCGGAGGCATATCATCGCTCGCCGCAGCGGCCTTTCTCATCCGTGACGCAAGCGTGCGCGGCGGTGACATTGTCATATTCGAACAGGAAAATGAGCTTGGCGGCAGACTTGATGGGTCTGGATCTCCCGATACGGGCTACCTTGTGCGCGGCGGAAGAATGTTTGAAAAGCATTTCGTGTGCACATTCGACCTGCTCGGTTCGATCCCGCTTCCAGGTGTTGGCCAGCGAACTCTGAAGGACGACATCGAATCCTTCAATCGCGAGGTCAGAGGATCAAGTCGCTGCAGGATCGTACGCGACGCCAAGAGGGCAGATCCCTCATTCGGTCTTCGGGCCCGCGACATGGTCGATCTGGTGAAATTAATGGCCACGCCAGAATCCTCTCTTGCAGGGCGAGCGATTGAGTCCTGCTTTTCGCCTGCGTTCTTCGAGACGAATTTCTGGGTGATGTGGGCCACGACATTTGCATTCCAGACATGGCACAGTGCCACGGAGTTGCGCCGCTATTTTCGCCGGTTCATTCACCTCTTCCCGGAATTCAAGCGGCTGGGGGGCGTGCTCAGGACGCGCTACAATCAGTACGACTCCATCATTGCGCCGATCTCCGCATGGCTGAAGGGACAGGGCGTGCGATTTGAAACGGGCACCCGCGTTCTGGATGTGGACCTGGAACGCACCGGTATCAAACAACGCATTTCAGCGCTTCACGTCCGTCGCCATGGGCGAGATGAACGCCTAGCGGTGTCGCCTGAAGATCGTGTCTATCTCACACTCGGATCAATGACGGCAGGCTCGACCACCGGGACCAATGCGACGCCGCCCGCAATCTCTGACGAAAAACTGTCATGGGATTTCTGGGCGCGGCTCGCGGCACGAGATCCTGTGTTTGGACGCCCCGAAGTTTTCTGCCAAAATGTAGAAAAGACACGATGGGAATCATTCACCGTGACACTGCCGCAGTCGGCGTTCTTCGATTTCATGGAAGATTTCACCGGAAATGCCACCGGAACAGGGGGGCTTGTCACCTTTGCCCAGTCTGGCTGGACGATGTCTGTCGTACTGTTCAATCAACCGCACTTCGCGCAGCAGCCAGAAGATGTCTTCGTGTTCTGGGGTTATGGCCTTCGCGGAGACCGGAAAGGCGATTTCGTCGGGAAACCCATGGCTGAGTGTACCGGAGAGGATATCCTCCGGGAGCTCGCCGGTCAGCTTGGTGTGTCGCATCGCATTGGTGAGCTGTTCAAAGACGCCAAAATTATTCCCTGCATGATGCCCTATATCACAAGCCAGTTCATGCCGCGGCAGCGGGGAGACCGCCCTGTCACTGTCCCTGAAGGCGCGGAGAATTTTGCCATCATGGGCCAGTTTTGCGAACTGGAACGAGACGTCGTTTTCACCGTCGAATATTCGGTGAGATCGGCAAAACTGGCTGTTCAAGCAATGGCCAGCGGCCCCAGACCTCCGGAAGTTGTTCGTACAGATTGTAGTCCTGTTGCGCTTGCGCCAGCCGCTTGGACACTTCTGACAGGCTAGAGACGGCGACGGCGTCAGATATCCCATTCACTCAAAAAAGCCCCGCAGCTTGCGCCGCGGGGCTTTGTTCAGGATGGAGCCGTGAGGCCTAGCGAGCGTAGGGTGCATTGCGGCCTTTGGCCTTAATGCACCCTACGGAGCCGCCCAGCCCCTAACGCATCCGTAATCCAGGCCCCACACACCCCACCCCAATCCTGCCACGATCCCGGCCTACTCCTCGGCGGTCAAAATCAGGAGCCTCCCATGATCCGCATGCTTTGCCTCGGCCTCGCTGCCGCCTGCCTCACTGCCGCCTCGGCCCTCGCCGAGGACCGGGCTGACCAGGTCGCCACCTGCATGATCAGCCACGCGACAGAGGCTGACATCTCGCAGATGAAACAGCTCATGCTGCTGGCCCTGCAGGAGAAGCGGGACGAGGCCACCGGCGTCCTCGGCTCGCTCATGCTGACGGCCGGCCTCAGCGCGTCGGGCAATTGCGGCGTCGGCTTCAATGAAGTCGGCACGCCGATGTTCGAATACGCCATGCGCCTCTATGGCGAACATCTGGGCACCAAAGTCCTGGAGCGCTCCCTGGATGCCATGGGCCTGCCCATGCAATAGCGGGGCACCGGGGGTGCAGTAACCTGTCCCCCCCGCGCGCCTTCTGCTAGCCTTGGCGTTGCGCCAATGGAACATGCCCGGATATGCCCCAGCTCCTCATCGTCTACCACTCCCGCACCGGCGGCACGCGCCAGATGGCCGAGGCCGCCTGCGCCGCTGCCAGCGATGAAGCAGAGACGATCCTGAGGCGCGCTGGCGACGCCACGCCGGAAGACCTGCTCGCCGCCGATGGCTACCTGTTCGCCGCGCCGGAAAACCTCGCCGCGCTGTCCGGCGATATGAAGGAATTCTTCGACCGCTGCTATTATTCCGTTCTCGGACGGATCGAGGGACGCCCCTACGGCCTCATGGTCTGCGCCGGGTCGGATGGCGAAAGCGCCGTCAAGCAGGCCGCCCGCATCGCCACCGGCTGGCGCCTCAAACAGGTCCAGCCACCGCTCATCGTCTGCACCCATGCCCAGACGCCGGAAGACATCCTCGCCGAAAAGACCATCCCTGAAGCCGATCTCGCCAGGTGCCGCGATCTCGCCACCGCCCTCGCCGCCGGCATCAGCATGGGCGTGTTTTGAGCAGGCCGGCCTGATTCCGCTGCCAGGCCTCGGAAATTATTGCACCGGCCGCCGCGAGTCCCTACCAATGGGCCCATCACACGCACGGAGAGCCTCATGACGCACCGCCAGATCCCCTTCGCTTTTGCCGCCCTCGCCGGTCTCGCCCTGCTGGGCGCCTGCGGATCGGGCGATGCCCCGGCAGCGCCCGTTGACGCCGAAGTCGCCGCCACGCCTCTCGCCAATGGCCAGACCGCCGCCGAAGTGATCGACGCGCGCCAGGCCCACCTCAAGGCCGTCGGCAAGGCGTTCAAGACGATCAGCGACAGCCTCAAGGAAAGCGAGCCTGACATGGCCGCCATACAGGCCGCCGCCGCCAGCGTGCCCGCCGAGACGGCAGGCATGGCCGACTGGTTCCCCGAAGGCTCCGGCCCCGCCTCCGGCGTCAAGACAGATGCCCTGCCCGTCATCTGGGAAACCCGCGCTGATTTCGATTCCAAAATGGCTGACTTCAAAGCCGCTGCCACCACGCTGGGCACGGTCGCCCAGGCCGGCGACATTGCCGCCATTACCGAGGCCTTCAAGGCCACCGGCGCCACCTGCAAGGCCTGCCACCAGACCTATCGCGCAGACGACTAGCGCCGATGGCCCCGCTCGGCTCGCGCGTCGTCGTCTGGGACTGGACCGTCCGCCTCTTCCACTGGCTCCTTGTCCTCGGCGTGGCGGCCATGTGGTGGACGAGCGAACAGGGCATGATGGACTGGCACCGGCGCTTCGGCCTCGTCCTGCTCGGCCTCATCGTCTACCGCCTCGTCTGGGGCCTGGTCGGCCAGGGCACGGCGCGGTTTACCCGCATGGTCGCGCGGCCCGGCGCAATCATGGCGTACGTGCGAGACCTCATCGGCCGTCGCCATCGCCCCCATTTCGGGCATAACCCGCTCGGCTCGCTCAGCGTCTTCGCCATGCTGCTTGCCCTTGCCACGCAGGTCAGCACGGGCCTGTTCTCGGTCGATGTCGACGGGCTGGAATCCGGCCCGCTCGCCAGCAAGGTTTCCTTCGAAACCGGTCGCCTCCTTGCGGAAATCCACGAGACCAGCTTCAAGGTCCTGCTCGCGCTCATCGCCCTGCACGTCATCGCCATCGCTGCTTACCTGCTCCTGTTCAAGGACAATCTTGTCCGGCCCATGGTCACCGGCCACCGCCCGCAAACGGACTTCGACACACCTCAGCACCCCCTTCGCGCGCCCTGGCCACGCATCGCCGCCGCCGCAGCAACTGCGTGCGCCGTTGTTTATGGCGTCCTCGCCATCGGCGGCTGACGTGAAACACCACCTCCCGCTTTCCCCCGCGTAGGGTGCCGTATCCTGCTGCCCTTGCTGGCAATCATTGCAAACTTGTCCAAAACCCTCCGTTCCCGGCGTATAATGGCGGCATCATGCTGACACACCGCGCGCATCTCTATGCCTTCGTGCATCCGCTGTTCTGGCCCTGGCTGTGGTTCCAGCTCTGGAGGCTGGAGGCGTGGCAGCGCGCAGCGAAGCGCGACGTCCTGTTCAGGATCGACCGGTTCGGCAATCTTTCCATCAATGCGATTGGCGACGCGCCGCGCGACCCGCGTCGCTATCATTGTGACGCGCCGCCCGTGCCTGCATGGGCCGCGCCCGGACTTGCGTCCGACATACCGGAAGCCTTCGCGCAAGCGGCCCTGCCCACCTGTGATGGCGCCGGCTTGGCTGGACACGTCCTAAGCCCGGCGCCCCATGCCGAATTCAGCCCCATGCAACCGGATGGCCCGCGCCACGCCGGCCGCTGGTGCTGGCGCAGGTGCCTAGAAGTTCACGCGATTGGAAACGGCGCCGTCCACGATCAGGTTCGCGCCAGTCGTGTAGGTGGATAGCGGGCTCGCCAGGAAGACGGCCGCATTGGCAATTTCCTGCGGCGTGGCACACCGGCCCATCGGGTTGCGGGCATTCGCCTGCTCGAAGAATTCCGGCATATTGGTCTTCACCGTGTGCCAGATGCCGCCCTCGAAATAGACCATGCCCGGCGATACCGTGTTGACGCGGATGCGGGCGGCGGCATGTTGCCGGGCAAGCCCCTTGGCCATGTGGATCAGCGCCGCCTTGATCGGGCCATAGGATTCGCCGCGATCGGACTGCGCCGCAGAGATCGACGAGATTATCACGAAGGCCGCGTCACCGGAGGCTTCCGCTGCCTTGGCCAGCAATGGCTGGGCCGCCTCGAACGCGTTGACCGCGCCAAGGATATCCAATTCGAAATTCTGCTTCCAGGCCGCTTCGTCATTGCCCTGCGCCATGGCGCCGGCATTGGAGATCAGGATATCCAGACCGCCCAGCGTCTTGCCCGCGTCGGCAATGAAGCGTTTCAGCGCCGCGCCATCGGTAATGTCCACCGCCGCGCCCGTGGCTTTCACGCCCATCGCTTCGAGGTCGCTGACCGCCTCGGCCACCTGGTCCGCATTGCGCGCGCACACGGCGACATTCGCGCCCTCACCAGCCAGCGTGTCAGCAATCGCGCGGCCTATGCCGCGCGTGCCGCCCAGGATGATGGCGTTCTTGCCCTTCAGATGCATGTCCATAACCGTATCCTCCAAAAGTGTTTTCTGTGTGCTGGCCGCAAGCCTAGCCCGCCTGTCCCGGCGCGACCAGACGCTAGAGTATCCGTCTTGGTCAAGCCACTCTTGGTTCCCATTTCCGGTCAGCTTTTATGAGGGCATTTGCGAGTATGATGAGTTTTCGCATAATGGCGGTGAGGGCGACTTTGGGCGGTTTACCGC